>Ga0256407_10000547_pt1 | contig 89055 bp, 54 predicted proteins | sample RumenRJG_04DNA_FD_193489 | JGI IMG/M metagenome (GOLD analysis project Ga0256407, IMG submission 193489) | Bovine rumen microbial communities from Lethbridge, Alberta, Canada - RJG_04 | ecosystem: Host-associated > Mammals > Digestive system > Stomach > Rumen | place: Canada: Alberta... | reverse complement strand
TGGACCTGGATCGGGATCGAGATCTCCTTGCAGAGCGCGGCGACGAGGCGGCGGGCCTCGAGCGGGGCGAGGATGCCGGCCATGTCCTTGATGCAGATCGAGTCGACGCCCATCTGCTCCTGCTCCCTGGCGATGCGGACGAACTCGTCGATCGTGTGGACGGGGGAGACGGTGTAGGCGATGCAGCTCTGGGCGTGGGCGCCGTACTTCTTGATGAACCGCACCGACTTCTCGATGTTGCGGTTGTCGTTCAGGGCGTCGAACGTGCGGAAGATGTCGATGCCGTTGCTGGCCGCCAGCGCGATGAAGCGCTCCAGCAGGTCGTCCGGGTAGTTGTGGTAGCCGAGGACGTTCTGGCCGCGGATGAGCATCTGCAGCGGGGTGTTCTTCGCGTGCGCCTTGATCTCGCGGAGGCGCTCCCAGGGGTTCTCGCGCAGGAAGCGCAGGCAGACGTCGAAGGTGGCGCCGCCCCAGCACTCGAGCGAGTAGTAGCCGGCCTGGTCGATCGCGTCGATGATCTCGAGGATGTCCTTGGTGCGGATGCGCGTGGCCCAGAGCGACTGGGGCGCGTCGCGCAGCGTCGTGTCCGTGATGCGGAGCGGGACGCGGTTGCCGAGCAGGACCGAGTCGTCGATCGGGGCGACGCGCTGCGGGTCGGGGGCGGAGATTTTCTTGGTGGTCTTCATGGCTCGGTTAGGCCTTGACGGCCTTCTTCGGGTCGAACTTGCCCATGGCGGAGAACTTCCGGAAGCGCTCCTCGACGAGGCGGTCGCCGACGGGCGCGTTGGCCATCATGTCGGCGAGGTTGTCGAGGATCGCCTTGCGCACGAGGGCGATCGCGCGATCGGGGTTGGCGTGGGCGGCCCCCTCGGGCTCGGGGACGATGCCGTCCACGACGCCGAGCCTCAGCAGGTCCTTCGCGGTGATCTTCAGCGCCGCGGCGGCTTCGGGGGCCTTCGCGCCGTCGCGCCACAGGATGGAGGCGCAGCCCTCGGGGGAGATGACGGAGTAGACGGCGAACTGGAGCATCAGCACGCGGTCGCCGAGCGCGATGCCGAGCGCGCCGCCGGAGCCGCCCTCGCCGGTCACGATGGAGAGGATGGGCGTTTTGAGGCCCGCCATCACGAGCAGGCTGCGGCCGATGGCCTCGCCCTGGCCGCGCGCCTCGGCCTCGAGGCCGGGGTAGGCGCCGGCGGTGTCGACGAGCGTGACGACCGGGAGGCCCCACTTCTCGGCGAGCCTCATCAGGCGGTCGGCCTTGCGGTAGCCGTCGGGGTTCGCCATGCCGAAGCGGCAGGCGATGCGCTCCTCGGTCGTGGTGCCCTTCTGGTGGCCGAGCAGCAGGAAGCGCGTCTTGCCGATGCGGGCGAGGCCGCCGAGGATCGCGGGGTCGTCCGCGCAGACGCGGTCTCCGTGGAGCTCCACGAACTCGTCGCACATCTTCTCGGCGTACTGGCGGGCGGTGGGGCGGCCGGGGTGGCGGGCGACCTGGACGGTCTCCCACGGCGTGAGGCGCGCGTAGAGCGAGGCGGACTCCTTCGCCAGCTGCTTGCGCAGCCCGGCGAGGGCGGCCTCGGCGGTGGGGTCGCCGCGGCGGCTCTTCGCGACGAGGGCGTCGATCTTGTCGCGCAGCGGCTGGAGGGGCTTTTCGAAGTCGAAGTCCATGGCGTCTCCCCCTTACTTCATGCGGAACGCGAGCAGCTGCGCGAGGCGGGCCTTGAGCTCCTTGCGCGGGACGATGGCGTCGACGAACCCGTGCTCGAGCTGGTATTCGGCGGTCTGGAAGTCGTCGGGCAGCTTCTGCTTGATCGTCGTCTCGATGACGCGGCGGCCGGCGAAGCCGATGAGGGTGCCGGGCTCGGCGAGGTTGACGTCGCCGAGGAGCGCGTAGCTCGCGGAGACGCCGCCCGTCGTGGGGTCGGTGAGGATGGAGACGTAGGGCAGTCCGGCCCTCTCGAGGCGCTGCAGCGCGGCGCAGGTCTTGGCCATCTGCATGAGCGAGAGGATGCCCTCGTGCATGCGGGCGCCGCCGGAGGCGGAGACCATCACGAAGGCGCGGTTGAAGTCGATCGCGTGCTGGATCGCGAGAGCGATCTTCTCGCCGCAGCCGGTGGAGAGCGAGCCGCCGAGGAAGCGGAAGTCCATCACGGCGAGGACGACGCGGACGCCCTCGACGTTGCCGGAGCCGACGACGACGGACTCGCTCGTGCCGAGCTTCTTCACGGCGGCGGCGGCCTTGGCGGCGTAGGGGCCCTTGGCGTCGGAGAAGGCGAGGGGGTCGGAGGGGAGGATCTCGGCGCCGAACTCGCGGAACGAGCCGGGGTCGACCAGCAGCCCGATGCGCTCGCGGGCGGAGAGGCGGTCGTGGTGGCCGCACTTGGGGCAGACCTTGAGCGCGGCCTCCCACTCGTCCTTGAAGACGTGGGCCTGGCAGGCGGGGCAGACGTGCCAGAGGTCAGGCAGGGCGGCCTGTTCGCGCGGTTCGGTTGTCTTGGTAAACCATCCCATGGGGAGAACGGCTAGGCGTGGAGACGGTCGGCTCCGGACGCGGAGCCGGTTCGGACTACAGGAAGTTCAGCCAGCGGATCACGCAGAAGACGACGAGGAACACCGCGTTGAGGGCGTGGTGGACGTTCTCCTCCTTGCGGATCACGGCGACGCCCCAGAGGACGATGCCGAGGGCCATGAAGCCGATGGCGAGCTCCGGCGTCCCGACCTTGCGGCCGAGCGCGCCCTCGAGCTTGTCGCGGACGGCCTGGCGCTGCTCGCGGAGGATGCCCTTGCGCTGCTGGGCGATCATCTCCTTCGAGGCGTCGGTCTGGCCGCCGAGCTCGGCGGCGTGCGTCTCGGCGATCTTGGCGAACTTGGCCGCGGAGCCGACGTCCGTGCCGCGGACGACGGTGAACTGGAGGAGCGCCGCGAGGACGAGGGCGACGAGGGAAAGCTGGGTGCAGATGCGCATCGTGAGGTCTCCTGTTGGATGGGGTTGGCTTGAAGGCGCGGGATTCTACCGCGCGGGGGCGCGCGGCGTCAACCCCCCGCGAGCGCGCGCGAAAACGGGCTTGCCGCGGGGAGGCGGCTGTGCTAGCATCCGGGCCCATCCAACGGGGAGCCCGCGCCAGGCGGGCTGAGAGGGGGCCGCGTCGGCCCCGACCCTTCGAACCTGATCCGGGTCATGCCGGCGTAGGAACAAGGAAATGAACGAAGAGAACAAGGGGATGTCCGCCCTCGGCTGCGGACTGGTGTGGTTCGGCGCGGCGGTCTCCATCGCCGAGATCGAGGCGGGCGCCGCGCTCGCGCCGGCGGCCGCCGGCGGGCGCGGATGGACCGTCGCCGCCGCGATCCTGTGCGGGCATCTGCTCGGCGGCGCGCTGCTCTTCCTCGCGATGCTGCTGGGCGCGCGGACGCGCCGAGGCGGGATGGACTGCGCGAAGGCCCCGTTCGGCCGCGCGGGCGGCGGGTTCTTCGCGGCGCTCAACCTCCTGCAGCTCGTCGGCTGGACCGCGGTCATGGTCGCGCAGGGCGCGGGCGCCGCGGGCGAGCTGCTCGGGCCGGGGATCCCCGCCGGCGCGCTCTGCGCCGGCATCGGCGCGCTCGTCGCGGCCTGGATCTACATCGGGCTGCGCGGCGTCGGTCGGATCAACTCGGTCGCGATGGTCCTGCTGTTCGCGCTGACGCTCGCGCTCTCGGTCGCGCTCGCGGCCGGCGGAGGGGCCCCCGACGCCGTTCCGGTCCCCCCGATGGACGGCCCCGTCTTCTGGTTCGCCTTCGAGATGTCGGCCGCGATGCCGCTCTCGTGGCTTCCGCTCGCGGCGGACTACACGAAGGACGCCCGGCGGCCCGCGGCGGCGAGCGCGGCCGCCGCGCTCGTCTACTCGCTCGTCTCGTGCTGGATGTACGGCGTCGGGCTGCTTTCCGCCGCGTCCTTCGGCGCCGAATCCACGTTCGCCGGCGCGATGGTCTCGGCGGGTCTCGGCGCGGCGGCGCTGCTCGTCATCGTCTTCTCGACCGTGACGACGACGTTCCTCGACGCCTACTCGGCGGGCGAGAGCGCCAGGAGCCTGTGGTCGCGGATTCCCGCGAAGCCCTTCGGCGTGGCGGTGTGCGCGCTCGGGACGCTCCTCGCGGCATTCGGCGCGATGGACCGCTACCTCGACTTCCTCTATCTCATCGCGTCGGTCTTCGCGCCGATGGCGGCGGTGCTGCTCGTCGACGGCTTCCTCGCGCGGCGAGGCCAGCGCTCCGCGGCCTCCGCGTGCGTTCTCTCCGCGAGCGCCGCGTGGAACCTCGCCGCGTGGGCGGCGGGCTTCGCCGTCTATCACGCGTGCCTCGGCGGCGAGTCGCCGCTCGCGCTCGCGTGGCCCGGCGCGTTCGGATTCCTCGCCGGGTGGTCCTCGCCCGCCGGCGCGACGATTCCCGCGATGGCCGCCTCGGCGCTGCTCGCGGCGCCCGCGGCGCGCCTTCGCGCACGCGAAACGCCTTGACTTCCGCGCGGGGTTCGGGTTTAATCCCGGGCCAACCCGCGGGCGCGGAACGTCCGATCGTGAGGGCGACGGCCGCGGGAAACAAAGAAAGAAGACACACATGGACATCAAGACCCTGCGCCACAGTGCGGCGCACGTCATGGCATACGCCGTCACGCAGCTCTGGCCCGACGCGAAGCTCGACATCGGACCCTCGACGGACGACGGATTCTACTACGACTTCGACCTCGAGCACCGCCTCGGCGAGGAGGACTTCGCGGCGATCGAGGCCAAGATGGCCGAGATCGCGAGGGCGGACTACCCCTTCGAGCGCATCGAGATGTCGCGCGAGGAGGCGAGGAAGTTCCTCGAGGGACGCGGCCAGACCTACAAGATCGAGCGCCTCGCGGACATCCCCGAGGGCGAGGCGATCTCCTTCTACAAGTGCGGCGACTACTGGGACCTCTGCCGCGGCCCGCACGTGCCCTCGACCGGCTGCGTGAAGGCGTTCAAGATCACGTCCGTGGCGGGGTCCTACTACCGCGGCGACTCGCGCAACCCGATGATGCAGCGCCTCTACGGCATCGCCGCGGAGTCGCAGGCGGACATCGACGCGACGCTCGCCCGCATCGAGGAGGCCAAGCGCCGCGACCACCGCCGCCTCGGCGTGGAGCTGGACCTCTTCCACCTCGACCCCGAGGACCCCGGCCAGATTTTCTGGCACCCGAAGGGGTGGGCGATCTACGTCGCCCTCCAGGAATACATGCGCGACAAGGTCCGCAAGGACGGCTACCAGGAGGTGAACACCCCCGCCATCATGCCGCGCTCGCTCTGGGAGCGCAGCGGCCACTGGGGCCACTACCAGAAGAACATGTTCGTCACGGAGAGCGAGAAGCGCGTCTTCGCGGTGAAGCCGATGAACTGCCCCGGCGCGCTCGAGATCTTCAACAGCCGCCTGCGCTCCTACAAGGACCTGCCGCTGCGCCTCGCGGAGTTCGGCCACTGCGCCCGCAACGAGCCGAGCGGCACGCTGCACGGCATCATGCGCGTGCGCGGGTTCGTCCAGGACGACGCGCACATCCTCTGCACCGAGGAGCAGATCGAGGCCGAGGTCGCCAAGTTCTGCCGGCTCCTCAAGGACGTCTACAAGGACTTCGGGTTCGACAGGAACCTCACGGTGAAGCTCTCGACCATGCCCGAGGACCACGTCGGCGACGAAAAGACCTGGCAGCACGCCGAGGCCGCGCTCGCGGCGGCGTGCAAGTCCGCCGGCATGGACTACGAGATCCAGCCCGGCGAGGGCGCGTTCTACGGGCCCAAGCTCGAGTTCACGCTCGTCGACGCCCTCGGCCGCCCGTGGCAGTGCGGCACGATCCAGCTCGACTACCAGCTCCCGAGCGCCGAGCGCCTCAACGCCGAGTACATCGGCGCGGACAACCAGAAGCACCACCCCGTGATGCTGCACCGCGCGGTCCTGGGCTCGCTGGAGCGCTTCCTCGGCATCCTCATCGAGCAGTACGCCGGCGCGTTCCCCGTGTGGCTCGCGCCCGAGCAGGTGCGCGTCATCCCGATCGCCGACGCGCAGCTGCCGGTCGCGCGCGAGCTCGTCGCGAAGCTCGTCGACCTCGGCGTCCGCGTGGACATCGACGAAAAGGCCGACAAGCTCGGCGCGAAGATCCGCCGTGCGCAGTCCGAGAAGGTGCCGTTCATGCTCGTGCTCGGCCGCAAGGAGGCCGAGAGCGGCCAGGTCGCGGTCCGCACGCGCGATGAGGGCGACAAGGGCGCGATGCCCTTTGACGACTTCCTCGCGATGTTCCGCGCCGCCGCCGCGAAGCGCGGATAGCCGCGTTTTGCCTTCGAAGCACGCCGCGGCACGCCGCGGTCCGGCCAACGCCCCGCCGACGCCCTCGCGCCGGCGGGGCGTCGGGATTATAGTCGGGCGCAGGGAAAAAATGTCGCCTGGCAGGCGACATTTTCGCGGGGGCGTTTTCGTAGATTCCTCCCTCGTCGACGGGGAACGTCCCCCGCGACGCAACACCAACCCCAAAAACAGAAAGAGGAATCCACATGAACGACAACGCAACCACCCCCGCCACGACGGTCTTCGACGCCGCGGACCCCGCCGCCGCCAGGGCCGGCTTCAACACCCACCTCTCGTTCTACCACGCGAACGGCAAGAACTCCGGCTTCGCGATCCAGTTCAGCGTCGACCCCGCCACGCCCGACCGCGACGGCGCGCTCTACTTCTCGATCGCGAAGCAGAAGACGGTCGGCAACGCCTCCGCGCAGGGGCTCGACCGCTACGCCTCGTTCGACTGGCAGAACAAGGCGTCGGTGAAGCTCAACTTCATCGAGGTCGCCGAGATCCTGATGGTCCTCGGCGGGCAGGCGTCCGTCCTTACGCACGCGGGCAAGGAGGGGCTCTTCCACAACTCGCCCTCGGCCACGACCTCGATCTCGTTCAAGCGCGCCGAGGATCCGAACCGGCCCGGCTTCCTGCTCGGCGTGGGTCGGACGCCCAAGGCCGACCCGAACGCCCGGCAGTACTACACGTTCGCGTTCTGGCCCGCGGAGGCGGTCGGCCTCCGCTTCGCCCTCCAGGCGCAGATGGGCCTCATCGCCTTCGGCATCCCGCGCGAGCGCGCGGCGGCGCCCGCCAGCGCGCGCCCCGCGGCGCCCGGCCCGTTCCCGCCGCCCGCCGCGGCCGGTTCGTTCGCCCCGCCCCCCGCGCCGGTGCAGCCGTTCGGTTCGTCCGCCGCCGCCGCCCCGGCCGATGACGCCTTCGGCTACGCGTTCTAGGCGCGCACGCGCGCCGTTCGAAGGTTCGCAGGCCCGCAACGCCTCCTGCGACCTGCGAACCTTCGAACCTTTGAACCTTTGAACCTTCGAACCTTCGAACCGAATGAAAGGACCTTCCATGAACGCCTGCCATCATCGTTTTCTCGCGGCCACCGCCGCGTTCCTCGCCGTGTTCGCCGCGGCCGTCTTCCTCGCGCAGAGGAGCGCCGCGTCGCCTTCGCCCGTCCGGCTGCCGGACGACGCCGCGCTCGCGGCGCAGCTGCGGTTCCTCGCCACGCGGAGCATCCAGGGCGACGCGGAGGCGACGTTCGAGTTCGCACGCAGGGTCGAGCTCGGCATCGGGACCGACCCCGATCCCGCCGAGGCCGCCTACTGGTACGAGGTCGCGGAGGAGCAGGGCTACACGCTGCCGGCCGACGTCATTGAGCGTCTCTTCCTGTGACGCTTCTCCGTCCCGAGGCATCTAGAAATGCCCTGGCAACCTCCATCGCCTCCGCCTCCGCCGCTCCGCGTGTCGATGGCGTCCTCCTACGCCTCCAAGCTCGCGCTCTTCCGCGCGCGCTTCGCGTGCCGCGCGGACGCTTGGGCGAAGCGCTGGACGAGCCGCAACACGGGCCGCAGCGGCTTCGCCCCCGCGTGCGGCAACGAGTGGCGCCCCGGCTTCTGCGTCAAACCGTCGAAGCGCTGCTCCGCGTGCCGCCATCGCGCGTGGCTCCCGCTCGCGGACGAGATTGTCCGCTGGCACCTCCTCGGCGCGACGCCGTCCGGCAGTCCCTTCGCCCTCGGCGGTTATCCGATCCTGATCGGGGACGATGTCCGCCTCGCGGCCTTGCAAGTCTCGGCGTCCTCGCATCCGCGCGTCTCGCCGGACTTGCGGCGTGCGATTCAAGACGCGGGACGGGAGCCGCGGGACGGGCCGGAGCAGGAGTCTCTGCGCTCTCTGCGTGTGATCCAAGACGCGAGACGTGAGACGCGAGACGAGCCGGAGCAGGAGTCTCTGCGCTCTCTGCGTGAGATTCAAGCCGCGGGACGGGAGCCGCGGGACGGGCCGGAGCAGGAGTCTCTGAGCTCTCTGCGTGCGATTCTGCGTGCGGCGACCGAGCTCGGCGCGCCCGCGACCGTCACTTCGGCCCTCTCCGGCGACGGGTTCGTCCTCTGGTGGTTCTTCTCCGCGTCGGTCCCGGCGGGGCTGGCTCGCTCGCTCGTCTCCGCGTGTCTCACGTCCGCGCGCCGCGCGGGCGCGCCCGTTCCCTTCTCCGCGTGGGACGGAATCCTCCCCGAGCAGGCGACGCTGCCCGTCACGGGCCCCGGCGTTCCGGTCCCGCTGCCGCTCCAGGGCGAGGCGCGCCGCCGCGGCCTCGGCGTGCCGCTCGACCCCGCTACGCTCGCGCTCGCGCCGGATCCGTGGGTCGCGCTCTCCGCCGCGCCGGTCCTCGACCCTCCGCGTGTTGAGCGGATCGTCGAATCCGCGCGTGGGTGGCTGTATCCGGTCGCGTCGGTCGATCGGGAGCAATGCACAATGCACAATGCAAAATGCACAATGAACAATGCCGGGAGTCAGAACATTGTGCATTCCGCATTGTGCATTGTGCATTCCCGCGTCAGCGGGATCCTCTCGGACCGTCTCCGCATTCCGCTTGCGGAACTGCCGTCCGGCGCGGCGGCTGCGCTGGAGGAGACGGCCGCGTTCCTCTCGCCGGTGTTCGAGGACGCCGAGCGCACGCGCCGTCCCGTCCGCGGCATTCCGCGCATCGAGTCCCATGCCCGCATCGAGGCGATGCCGGATCTTGACGAAGATCGTGAGAGGTTGCCGGAACGACCGGGTGTTCGAAGTCGGATCAAGGTGGGCGACGATCTCGAGGATCGCGAGGCATATATGGCCTTCAAGGTCGCGATGTCCTTTGAGCATTCGCCGCCTGGCGAATTGCTTCCGGAGTCCACGACCCCGCAGAATGCCCTGTCGTATTTCGAACGAACCATTCTTGGAAGAACCATTACGATGCCCGACGGAGAAACGATTGCCTTGAGCATCGGTCACTTCTTCCGGCTCGTTTGCGACGGCAGCAATGGAAAGAAAGGATACGTTGCAGGGTACAACTCGTCCCAGGAGGCGTTGGATGCGATCCGGTGCGGCGATGTGCCGGCGGAAGGCATCAATGGATTTCACAGTGACCGTGCCAGAATGCTTCCGGTCTTCATCGACGCGGTTGAACACCCTGCATTCATTCTGCAACTCAAGAGTGACTTCAACAGGACGCAGTTTGTGAAACGCTATGCAGTCGATGGCGGCCGTGGCGTCGTTGTCGCCTTTCGATTCATCAAAGACGGAAACAAGATACAGTCGTTTCACGGTTTCTCCACGCGTTACGGCAAGGCAAAACAATACCGCATCGCCCATGTGGGCGATGCGGTAGAGCGGGGCGCGTCTCCCGATGCACCTGAACGGGAAGAACTCCCGCAGGCGAAGAGCAGTCAATCACATTTCGGTAGTGAAGTCAAGCGAGAATCTCTCTCCATCGCAACGAGTGCATCGGCCGCGGCGGAGAAAGAACCCTGTCTCTCGCTTCCCCGAGGATGCATCGAGGCCGCGCGGGCGGCACTGCGGCGGATGGGGGCGGTGCTGCGGGTCCGGGACGAACGGGAGGAGGGGGAAGCGCTGGAGGTCGCGTTCCAGGGCGAGCTGAGGCCGGAGCAGAAGGCCGCGGCGGAGGCGATGATGCGGCACGAGGCCGGCGTGCTGGAGGCGGGGACGGCGTTCGGCAAGACGGTCCTCGCGGCGTGGATGGTCGCGGCGCGCGGGCGGAGCGCGCTCGTCATCGTGAACCGCGTCACGCTCCAGCGCCAGTGGATCGCCCGGCTCGCGCAGTTCCTCGGCCTGTGCGAGCGCGACATCGGCCGGATCGGCGGCGGCGCGCGCCGCCGCGCGACGGGCCGGATCGACGTGGCGATCCTGCAGAGCCTCCTGCGCCGGCCCGACGCCGAGCTGGGCGCGATGCGATACGGATTCGTGATCGTCGACGAATGCCACGGCCTCCCGGCGGCGACGTTCGAGCGCGTGGCGGACCGCTTCCGCGCGCGCTTCTTCCTCGGGCTTTCCGCGACGCCCGTGCGGCGCGACGGCCGCCACCCCGTCGTCGCGCAGCAGTGCGGCCCCGTGCGCCACCGCGTGCCGGCCCTCGACCTTGCGCGCGAGGCGCCGTTCCGCCACGTCGCGATCGTGCGGCCGACCGCCTACGCGCCCTCGGAGGAGCTCCGCGCCGCCGCGGCCGCGCGCGGCGAGCGCTCGCCGCCGTGGGCCGCGATGTGCACCGAGCTCTGCGCGGACGAGGCGCGCAACGCGCTCCTCCTCGCGGACGCCGCGGCGGCCGTCGCCGAAGGGCGCTCCCCCGTCGTCCTCACCGACCGCCGCGACCATGTCGCCTCGCTCGCCGCCGCGCTGCGCGAGCGGGGCGTCCCGCACGTCTTCGAGCTCGTCGGCGGCCTCGGCGCGAAGGCGCTCGCCGCCGCGTCGGCCGAGATCGCCGCCGTGCCGGCGGGGGAGGGGAGGGCGCTCGTCGCCACCGGGCCGCTCCTCGGCGAGGGGTTCGACGATCCGCGGCTCGACACGCTTCTCCTGGCGACGCCGCTCTCGTGGCGGGGTCGCCTCGCGCAATACGCCGGGCGCCTCCACCGCCGCTTCGAAGGCAAGCGCGAGGTGCGCATCTACGACTACGCCGACCTCGGCGTGCCGTCGCTCGCGCGGATGTTCGACCGGCGCGTCGAGGCCTACGACGCGATCGGCTACGCGGTGCGGATGCCCGTCACGGCCGTGGCGGGGTGGCCGGACGGCGTCCCGGTCCCGCTCGACCCGGCGTGGAGCGAGACCTACGCCGCGAGCGCGCGGCGGCTCTGCGCGGACGGCGCCGACGCGCAGCTCGCGGAGCTCTTCGTCCGCGCCGCGTGGAACGCGCCGCCGGAGGGCGTCGCCGAGGTCCTGCGCGCCCGAAGCGCGGCCGAGGCGTTCCTCTTCCGGCGACTCGAGACGCTCCCCGCCGCGCGTGGGCGCTTCGCGCTCAACGCGGCGCTGCCGATCCCCTTCCGCGGCGGCGCGACGCTCGAGGTCGACCTGCTCTGCCGCGACGCGCGCCTCGCCGTGGAGCTCGACGGCGCGCGGCACCTCTCCGAGGAGAGCTACCGCCGCGACCGCGAGAAGGACCTCGCGCTGCAGCGCCACGGCTGGCTCGTCCTGCGCCTCCTCGCCTCCGACGCCACCGCCCGCCTCGGCGATGTCCTCGACGCGATCCTCGGCGTCCTTCCGGCGCCTCCGGCCGGCACGGGCGCCGCCCCGTTGACGCCTCGGCCCCGCCTTTCGTAGAATCGCGGACGTTGTCGTGAGACCGTTCCCGCCGCTCGTGAAAACGCAACCCGGTTCCCGTCCGCCGTCCGTCGGTTCCCTCCGCCCCGTCCGCCTTCTCGGTCGCGGCGGAATGGGCGAGGTGTGGCTCTGCCGCGACGAGGCGCTCGGCGTCGACCGAGCCGTGAAGTTCCTCCTCGCGGAGCGCGCCGGCGACGCCGCGCTCCGAGCGCGCTTCGCCGCCGAGGCGCGCACGCTCGCGGCGCTCGGCGACGTCCCCGGCGTCGTCCGCGTGCATGCCGCCGGCGAGGACCCCGCCACGCGGAGGCCGTTCTTCGCCATGGACGCGCATCTGCTCGCGCCGGACGAAGTCCGCGCCGTCTGCACGCGGAGACTGGGGCTTTCCTCCGCCGCGGCGGAAGCCGTGCTCCACGCCGTGTTCGCGGAGTTCGAATCGCACGCAGAGAGCGCAGAGGCCCCTGCTCCGCCCCGTCTCGCGTCTCCCGTCCCGCGTCTTGAATCACACGCAGAGAGCGCAGAGACTTCTGCTCCGGCCCGTCTCGCGTCTCCCGTCCCGCGTCTTGAATCGCACGCAGAGAGCGCAGAGGCCCCTGCTCCGGAACGTCTCGCGTCTCCCGTCCCGCGTCTTGAATCGCACGCAGAGAGCGCAGAGATTCCCTTCACGCTCCAGGACGCCCTCGGCGACGAAGCCGCCGGCACGGCGCGGCAGATTCCCGAGCGATCCGTTCTTTCCCTCGCCCGCGAAATCGCCTCCGCGCTCGCGCGACTGCACGGACGCGAGCCGCCCGTCGTCCATCGCGACATCAAGCCGTCCAACCTCCTCTTCGCGGCGGACGGACGCCTGCTCCTCGCCGACTTCGGCGTCGCCAGGACGCTCGACGCCGCCCGCGCGGAACTGACGCGCCCCGGCTTCCAGCCCGGCACGCAGCGCTACGCCGCGCCGGAACTGCTCCGCGGCGACCCCGCCACGCCGGCCGCCGACTGGTATGCGCTCGGCGTCGTGCTCTTCCGCGCGCTCACAAGCTCCTTCCCGCAGTGGGGCGAATCTCTCCCGACGCGCGAAGGGCTGCGTCCGTTCTCGCCTCTCTGGGAACCGCTGCTGCGCGATCTGCTCGCCCCCGATCCCGCCCGCCGGCTCGCGGACCACGCGGCCTTTTCGCGCCGCCTCGACACGCTGGAAAAGGCGCTCGACCGTCCGCGCGAAGGCCGGCGGCGCCTCGTTCTTCCCGCCGTCGCGCTCGCCGCCATCGCGCTGCTCGGCGCGGAAGTCGCGGCCCGTCTCGCGTCTCCCGTCGCGCGTTTTGAATCACACGCAGAGAGCGCAGAGGCCCCTGCTCCGGCCCGTCTCGCGTCTCCCGTTTCGCGTTTTGAATCACACGCAGAGAGCGCAGAGGCCCCTGCTACGGAACGTCTCGCGTCTCCCGTCTCGCGTCTTGAATCACACGCAGAGAGCGCAGAGGCCAGTCTCGGCGAAGCCGGCCTCCGCCTTGAGAGCGCGGAGTCCGGAGACGACATCCTCGACGCGGTCCGCGAATTCCTGCCCGCCGTCGACCGGATCGTTGAGGAGCATGGCGTGCTGCTTCCCGATTGGAACCTTCCCGTCTCGCAATTCGAAGCCAATCCGGCCGCCCGGGAATACCGGCTCATCATGGCGCGACGCGCGTTGGACACGGCCGAACGGCTTCGCCGGAAAGCCGAAGCCGGAGAGCAACTCTCCGACAGCGACTTTTCGCAGGGAATCGTCACGCGCGACGCCTGGGAGGCCTGGCTCGCGCGCCGGCGCGCGAAGGACGGTTCCGTCGGGCCTTCTCCGGGCGAGGTCCGCACCGTAATGCTCCCCGGCGGCGTTCCGCTCGATCTCGTCTGGGTTCCGCCCGGGACGTTCGCGATGGGGCTCTCGGAGAAGGAGCGCGCGCCGTGCAGGACGCCGGCCGGCACGATTCCCGGCGACGATACCGACTGCGACGGGCTGCGCCCCCGAACCGTCACCCTCCCGCGCGGCTTCTGGCTCGCGAGGACCGAGCTGACCCAAGCGCAGTGGAGCAAGATCGAATACGGGGAGGCAGGGAGCTCGACCCCGTATTCCGCCAATCGACCGAGAATCCTCTCGTGGAAAATGGCGGAACGGACCATCAAAAATCTCAACCGCCTCGACACTGGACTCTCCTTCCGGTTTCCGACCGAGGCGGAATGGGAGTGGGCCGCGCGCGGCGGTCCTCTCGGAGGCGGCCACGCCTGGAGCGGCTCCGACGATCCGGCCGACGTCGCGTGGACGGCGAACTCCTGGCCTCCCGACGGCGGATCGCCCTATTCCGCGGATTTCCCCGAGGTCGCGACCAAGCGCCCCAACGAGCTCGGTCTCTTCGACATGGCCGGATCCTACTCCGAATGGTGCCTCGACCGCCACGATCCGCCGGACGGCGCCTCCCGGACCGACTACCGCGTCCTTCGCGGAGGAAACCTCTTCCTGTCCGCCGCCTACTGCCGCAACGGCTCCCACGACGCGGCCCCCGCCGACGACGCCACCGGATGGACCGGCCTTCGCGTCGCCGCCGACGAGGCGCCGTAAGATTCCGCCCGCCGCGCCGGAACCGGGGACGAAGGAGTCCGAACCATGAAACGTCCGAATCCGAGCAAACCGACATCCGAAGCCGCAGGGGGTTCGGGGGGCGCGGCCCCCCGTTCCCCCGTCCCCGAGACCTCCACGGGCCTCCTGCGCAACGTCTCGCGCGGGGGCGACGCCGAGCGCTGGCCCGACTTCGTCGCGCGCTACAAGCCCGTGCTCGACTACTACCTCGGCGGACTGGCCAAGGCCGACCCGCGCCTCACGCGCGACCTCTGGGACGACATCGAGCAGGAGACCTTCGTGGCGCTCCTCACCACGCTCCCCGAGGGCCGCTACGACCGCGCGAAGGGCGACTTCCACTCGTGGCTCCGCGGCGTCCTCCGCCACAAGGCGCAGCGTGCGCTCGAACGCCGCGGCGAGATCGCGGAGGTCCCCTCCGACGACGCCCCCGGCGCGCCGTCCACCGAGGAGGACGACGCCGTCGCCGACCGGCTCGCCGCGCTTTCCGAACTCTGGCGGCTCCTCGTCCGGAGCGTCTTCGCCGAGGGACGCTTCTCCGCGCAGAGCCGGTCGATCTTCCTGCGGCTCGCGTCCGGGCAGTCCACCGTCCGCGGGCTCGCCGCCGAGTTCGGCCTCGAGGAGAACGCGATCTACCAGCTCAAGAAGCGCGTCCTGACGCGCTTCGAGGAGAAGGCCGCCGCCCTCCGCGCCGGCGGCGCGGACCTGGCCGACCTTCTCGAGAAGCTCGCGGCGGAACCGTAAGATTCCGCGCCTCCCGCCGGAATCGTCCACGGAGCGGCCTTTTTCCGCTCCGTTCCACTGGATGCACGGCCCATTCGCCAGACCCCGCCACGTCCGCGCGCGAGCGAATTCGCTTGCGCGCGCGTGGCGGGGTCTGGTAGAATCCCCCTCGTACAAACGAACCGAACTTCTGCGATCCGCATCGCAGGCAGCTCACCACTGGGAAACGGCCAAACGGCGCCGCAAGGCGCCGGTTTCACGGAAGAGCGACCTGCCGCCCGCGCCTCGGCGCGCCCCCGGCTTGTTCTCTTCCCAGGCGCTTGGCCGTGCCTCCAGTGGAACAACCACCGGAGGCGCGCCCCTTCTTTTGCCCCAAGGCCGCAACCGCAACGTGAACGGGGCGAAGGAACCGCAGGTCGTGCACGACGTCTACAAAATCATCAGACAGCTCTGGCTCGCCGTCATCGCGCCGGGTGCCGTCACGCTCGCGCTTCTGGTCCGCTACGAGGACTGGGACGCGGCCTACGCGCACACCTCCTTCGACGTGTTCTTCTGGATCACGGTCGGCATCCTCGTCCTCATCGGCGTCGCGGGCAACGTCCTGATGTTCCGCAGCCGCGGCCCGATGCTCCTTCTGGAGAACCTCGGCGTCCTCGGCGTCCTCACCATCCTCGTCTCCGTCGCCACGCTCGTCGGCGCCTTCCTTTTCGTCCTCGCCGCTATCGCCACAATCTTCAAGAAGGACAGCCGAAGGTAACACCTCGCTAACCGATAGCTGAACTCCATGCCCTTCCGCGAATCAGCCGACATCGTCTTCTGCCTGGACGCCTCGCATTCCATGTCGAGGCTGTTCCGGTCGGTCGCGGACCACGTTGGCGCCTTTCTCGCAGGATTGAGGTGGGACGCCAATCGAACATGGGACGTCCGGTTCGACTTTCTCGCCTTCAAGACGGTCCGGCACGGGAATCCGACCTACCGGAGCGTCGGCAGCGACGATCCCGTGCGCGACCTTTACCAATGCCGCGACGAATCGCGGTTCTTCACGACCGATCTCGAACGTTTCAAGTCGGCGTTGCTGTCGATCAAGACGAGCGGGGACGAATCCGGTCCGCTCGCGCTCTCCGCCTGTCTCGACTTTCCGTTCCGCGACGCCCGGACCTGCCACAGGGCCGTCCTTCTCTTCACGGACGAACGGGTCGAGACGGGCACGCACATCGATGCGTTCCGCGACCGGAAGCTCGCCCTCGCCCTGAAGATCGCGGAACGGGGAATCGTCGTGCACATCGTCGCGCCGAAGAGCGCGGGCTACGAGTTCCTCTCCCAGGTCGACGGGAGCGAATACACCGTTCTCGCCGACAAGACCCGCGCGTTCGACCGGCTCGACTTTGGAACCATACTCCGCGACATGGGGCGGTCCGTTTCCGCATCGGGAACGTCGGCCGCCCGAAACCGCCCCTTCTCGCCAAAGCCTCTCTTCGGAGAGGGGGACTGGTAAAACCATTCCTTCCCCATCAAGACAAAACACCACCGATCAACAAGGAGAGCACACAATGCCCGGAAGAGAAACCGCCGACATCGTTTTCTGCATGGACGCCTCGGGTTCCATGTCCCCCATCTTCGACGCCGTCCGCGAACACGTCAAGGACCTCGTGACGGGGCTCGAGTCCGATCTCCAGCGCCATTGGGACCTCCGCTTCGACTTCCTTTCGTTCCAGACGCTCCGGAACGGACCCGTCTACCACAGCGTCCGCAGCGACAACCCCGTCCGCGACCTCTACAAGATTCCGAACCCGCAGAACTTCTTCACGGCGGACGTGGAGGTGTTCAAGCGCGCGCTGGGCACCGTCACGACGGGCGGAGACGAAGCCGGCCCGCTCGCCCTTTCCGCCTGCCTCGACTTTCCGTTCCGCGATCCGCGCTCCTGCCACCGCGTCGTGATCCTGCTCACCGACGAGGGAACCGAAACCGGAACGCACCAGTCGGAATACGCAGCCCGCAAGCAGGAACTCCTGAAGAAAATCACCGACCGCTACGTCCTGCTCTATATGGTGACGCCGCAGAGCGACGGCTACGAATTCCTTAGCCAGGCGGACCGTTGCGAGCATACGGTCGTGAAGGGCGGCGACGCGCTTTCGAGCGTCGATTTCTCCGACTTAATGCAGGGGATCGGCAAGTCGATTTCCGTTTCCCGGACCTCCATGCAGCAGGCTCCCGTGGAAAAGCCCCTTCCGCTTTTCGGCGAGACGTCCTGGTAATTTCTCCCAATCACCCCCCAACCCCACCCCAGCCATGAACAACGAAGAAAACAAAAAAGTCAAAGGCGTCGCCGACATCATCTTCCTCGTCGACGCAACCGGATCGATGCAGCCCGGCATCGACAACCTCAAGAACAACATCGAGCACTTCTTCGACCTGCTCGAGAATCCGTCCGGTCCGAACGGACAGCTGCCCGTCAAGGACTGGCGCGCCGCCGTCTACGCCTACCGCGACTACGCGGAGGACGGTCCCAAGTGGTTCGAACCCCGTCCGTTCGTCCGCGGCGCGGCCGCCGTGAAGGCCCAGCTAGCCGAAATCAAGGCCGACGGCGGCGGCGACGAACCCGAAGATCTCGTCGACGCCCTCCTCAAAATCGCGGACATGGACCAGACTCCGAAACTCGCCCAGATGGAAGATCCGGAAAAGTGGCGATACCGGTCCGAAGCGGCGCGCGTCGTCGTCGTGATGACCGACGCCTCTTTCCACATGCCGCCCCCGACCCAGCCGGCCGCGACCATCGCGGACTTGGACAACAAGGTGTGCGAGGCCGGTCTCCGGTTGTCTCTTTTCGTGCCGTCCGGCCCCGACTTTTCCTGCTACAACGAGCTTTCCGCGATTGACAAGTGCGAAGTTCTCCCCTATCCCGTCGCAGCACACGAGACTCCATCCAAAGCGCTGGCCTCCTTTACGGGCGACGAAAAGAACTTCACCAAAACCCTCGAAATTCTGGCAAAGTCGGTTTCGACGTCTTCCGGCGAAATCGCCCAACTTCCCTAGTTTCGGAAAGGAGAATAACCATGGCCGTCGTTCCCAATCCCGGTGACAAGCTCCATAGCGACCGGACAACCTACACCGTCAAAGAAATCCTGAACAAGGGTGACGCCTCCATCGCGTGCAAGGCGCGCGACGGGGGCGGAACAATGGCGTTCCTCAAACTCTACAAGGTGCCGTCAAAATTCAAGCCGTGGTTCCGTTCGTATCTCGAATACGAGGAGAAACTGAACAAGCGACTTCAAACCGACCCGCAACTCTGCCAGAAATCCATCTATGCAACGGATTTGTTTGTCGGGAAACTGGAACGGGATGGCAGTCCCGTCGGCGGCGAATCTGTCTTCCAAGTGTTTCCCTTCGTTGAATCCGGCATCACTTTGGCTGATGTCTTGGCTAATTCGACCGCCTCCGCCACGATGGTTTGGGAGCAGCGGTTGGACATTGCCATGCAATTGGCGGAGATTGTTTTCCTCCTGCACGCAAACAAGATCGTCCATTCCGATTTGAATCCTAGGAGTTTCTTGTCGGTGCCTTCCGTCGGAAAGCGCTATGACTTGTCCTTCTCGATTTGCGACATGGACTTTTCCTTTATGACTGACCGGAAAGCTCCTTGGCACGACGATCCGAACCAAGGGTATGTCGGCTCGCTCGGCTATTTCTCTCCCGAACACTTAGCCGGGGAGAAACCGATTCCGGCGTCGGACGTTTTCTCCTTGGCCGAAATCCTTTGCGAATTGTTGTGCGGGAAGCATCCGTTCGCATCGGTTTTCGCGGAAAAGGAGGAATACGAGAATCGGATTCAATCGGGCATGACGGATTTTGCAGGAGCGGCGATGCCGTTCGCGGATGGAAAAGCTCATCCGAAACTGGAAAAGGCTCTCCAACGGGCGCTTTCTCCGGATTCCGCAAAGAGACCTTCCGCCGCGGACCTTCTCGCGGTCCTTCGCGACGAATCAACCCCTTCCGTCGCTAACGGGCACCCGACGGGAATTGAATCCGTCGTCGAAGCCATCAACCGTCTAGAAGCGACCGTCCGACGACTTGCGGAGGTTCTCGAAAAGTCAAACACGAAGGGGAGTACCAAACATGGCCGTCGTTCCCAATCCCGGTGACAGGCTCCGCGGCGACCGGACGACCTACACCATCGAAGAAGTCCTGAACAAGGGCGACGCCTCCATCGCGTGCAGAGCGCGCGACGGAGGCGGAACGACGGTGTTCCTCAAATTCTACAAGACGCCGTCGAAATTCAAATCGTGGTTCCGTCCGTATCTCGAATACGAGAAAGAACTGAACAAGCGGCTTCAAACCGACCCGGAGCTCTGCCAGAAATCCGTCTATGCAACGGACATGTTCATCGGGAAACTAGAACGAGACGGCAGTCCCGTCGGCGGAGAAACGCAAATACAAGTCTTTCCGTTCATTTCTGGGCAAACAACCCTTGACGAACTGATGGCAACCGGAGTCGACGGCAAGCCGTTGGACTGGGCGAACCGTCTTCTGGTCGCGACGGTGACACTGGCCGCGATGCGCGATCTTCACAAGGCCGGAATCGTCCATTCGGATCTCAAGCCGAAGAATTTCCAGGTCGCGAAGGAGAAGACGCTCCGAGGCGAGTTGTACCGTCCCCTGATCGTGGACATGGACTTTTCCGTTTTGGAGGATCGGCAGGCTCCTTGGCACGACGATCCGAACCAAGGATACGTCGGGTCGCCCGGATACTTCTCCCCCGAACACTTGACGGGAGCCACGCCGCTTCCCGCATCGGACGTCTTCACCATGTCGGAGATCCTTTGCGAACTGTTGTGCGGCAAGCATCCGTTCGCATCGGTCTTCGGGGAAAAGGAAGAATACGAGAAGCGCATTCTTTCCGGAAACACGGATTTCGGTTCCGGGCCGATGACATTCCTGAACGGAAAACAAGAACCCGGATTGGAAGCCGTCCTCCGAGAGGCCTTGTCGCCGGATCCGACGAAACGTCCGACGATGGAGACGTTGCACAAAGCCGTCGCGAATGTCTTGAATGGAACGCGAACCAAATCTAACACTCGTTCCAGGAAAGAGCCGGATTTGCCACCGCGACCCATAAAACTAGGTGGGGCTATTCCGGTTGTGCCGGCTCGGTCTACATCGGAGACCAAAGATACTCTCATTGTCGGACATGCCTTGACACTGACTGGCGAAGAAGGAACAGTCCCCTACAAAGTTAAAACGAAAGTATCCCGCCCTACTATCAAAAGGATTTGCGGCGAGGCCGAGGCCCGTTTTGCTTCGCACGCGTCGCAATTTGTTCTCGACACGGACGGAACAAACTGGTTCGCAAGTCCCGGGGATGCCCCATACAAAACGCTCCGGAACGGAACTCCGCTTGTCGAACGGACCCGCCTTTCGGACGGAGACGAACTATCCATCGACGTGCCGCGCCGCTCCGGCGGTTCGGAACCCCACGCAAAAATGAAAGTCGCCATTGCCTAGGAGGAATCGAATGAGCATTCCCAAAGCCCCGGACGATCTCGTGAATCCCATCCGGAAGGAAATTCCGCGCATCGCCCGGGAACTGTTTCTCCGGCTTGAAAAGGAAGAGTCCCTGCCGGGCGTCTACGCGACGTTGCCGGACCCGCGGAAACCGGGGAATCGGCACGAAGACGAGCCGTATTCCAACTTCATGCTGTTTCCGTTCGATGCGTCGAAGTTCGCGTATTTCGCCGTCGGAGACCTCCACGGAGATCTCCGGTCGTTCGTCCGTTGCGCGGACGCGGCGATCGAGACGGTCCGACGGTCCGCGTCGCCAGACCGGACGGTCTGCCTCGTCGTTCTCGGCGATCTCGTCGACCGAGGTTGCGAATCGACGGAGTGCATCGCGTTTATGCTCCGCCTCGCACTGGGAATGGACAACGCCCGCAGGACCGTCCGGATCCTGTTCGTCAAGGGCGATCACGACGTCGCCCTCCATCCGACGGACGCTGAAGTCCGGACGGGCGTCTCGAACGGAGCCGGAAGCGGCGGCGACCGCCTGGCTGACGAACTGGCCGACTCGGAATCGTGGTTCTCGCCTTCGGGCGCCCTCGTGCGCGCCTTCGTCCGCTTTCTGGACGGATGCCCCGCCGCCGCGTGGTTCGACAACGGAATGCTCTTCGCCCACGGCGCGGTTCCGCACGTCGACCTGCAAAGCCGGCTGGGCGTCGACCTTTCGCTCTGGTCTCCTGCCTGTGCGAAGGACTTCATGTGGTGCCGCCTGCACGAGCGCGCTCCGAAAAAGATACCCAATCGCGGATCTTCCACGTGCGAGATCGGATACAAGGATTTCGGTGCGTTCGTCGATTGGCTGAACGAAGCGTCCGCGCGGTGCTTCCCCGGAGGGAAGCCCCTTGGCCTGTATGTCCACGGGCACGAACATGTCTCCGGCGGATACAAGCCGTTTCCGGCCTATCCTGTTCCCGTCCACACTCTCACGTCGTTCTCCGATCCGGACGCCTACGGAACGCCCGCCGTCTGCCGGATTCTGGAACTATTCCAATCCGACAAAGGCGCAATCGAAGTCCGGGTTGTCGAACCCGATGCGATGTCCGCGATGCCGACGCCGTCCACGGAGAATCCACCGCTTCCGGAAGCGAAAACCGAGAAGCCCATTCCGGAGAAGAAAGAACCCGAACCGCAACCTTCGCCGACACCGGACCCCAAGCCGCCTTTCAAGCCCCGCTTCGGCGCTTCGGTTTTCCTTTTCTGTAAACGAATGTTTTCACGGATCAGGTCCGGCGCGGGCGTCGAAAATAGATCCGACAAGGAGACAAGAAAATGAAATGCCCTCGATGCAATGCGGAAAATCAGGACGCCGTTGTTCAATGCACCGATTGCGGATACTGGTTTCGCCGACCACTCTCTTTGGCGGGAACAAACGATGCGAGGCGATTTAACGTCCCATCAAAGGTTTCTCGTCCAACAATCAAAGCACTTTGCGGTGACGACTGTCGGTTCGCCACGAGCAATCCTCAGTTCGTGTTGGACACGGACGGAACGGATTGGTTCGTTGAACCGGGAAGCTCGACTTTCGCGACGCACGTCAATTCAACGCCGCTGACCATCCGGACGAAGCTCAACGACGGGGATGTCCTGTCCATCTTCGTTCCGTCCTCATCCGGGCCTGGTGAGGAACACGCCCTTCTGACCGTCTCCATCGTGGGAGGATGAACTAAATGGACGCCGACATTCCGACCCGCAAGAAAACAGGTCGTGCGGACAAGAAACCGTTTCGCCCGAAAGACTACCATCGCATCGCCTCCGATGTGTTGTCTGCATTGAAATACCGAGAAATGGATCCGTTTCCCGGACTTCTTCAGCCGATCGACCCGGACAACCGGAAAGTCGTTTCTGTTTGCCCGTTCGACGGGACTCGCTTCAGGCACTTCTTCCTGTCGGACGTCCACGGCGACGCCGGACTGTTCGAAACGGCGCTCGACAAAGCGGAGAAATCGGCGCGGGCGGCGGGAGCCGAACCCATTGTCGTGATTCTCGGAGACCTGATCGACCGAGGACCGGACTCGGCCGATTGCATCGCAATGCTGCTGCGGCTCTGCCTCGGGCAGGACTGCCGGCACCCCGGAATGAAGGTGCTCTTCGTCAAGGGAGACCACGACGAGGCGTTGACGTCATTCGGCTCGGACGCAAGCCCATCGGAATTCGCGGACGAACTGTTCGCCCTCGTGGAAAAAAGTTGCCGCCGCGAAACGGCGACTCTCTTTCTCGAAAGGGCGTTCTGCAGTTTCGTCCGGTGTTGCCCGGCGGCCGTCCTGTTCGACAACGGAACGCTCTGTTCCCACGGTGGCGTTCCCCATTCCGATCTGCAGGAATCGATCCAATCGGCGCCGGATCTGGAAACGCCGGCGGCCGCGCAGGATTTCGTCTGGTGCCGTTTTTCCGAACGGTCGCCGAAGAAATTCCCGAATCGGCGTGAGAAAACGTGCCAGATCGGATTCCAGGACGTCGATTCGTTTCTCGGCCGTTTGGACGGCTTGCGCCTTTGCGAGAAGCCGGTGACCGTTTGGTTGCACGGCCACGAGCATCCGGCCGAGGGCCTCCGCGATTTCGAGATTCCGGCTTCCCGGCGCCACGTCGTCACGTTCTCGTCGTTCCGGGGCGTGGTGAACCGGGAGAACAATCCCGTCATGCTCGTTCACGACGGCGATTCTCTCCAGCCGATTGGTCTCGATTGAACGAGCGGTCGCCATGTCCGAACAGTTCTACACGGCGATCTGTGAGCAGTGCGGGATTCTTTTTCGGGAAAATCCCGGGCGCTGTCCCGATTGCGGTTCGGACGAAATCCTAGTTCTGTCGGCCTGCGACGGCGAATTGCTCGTTCTCGCCGACAATCCGGAAATCAAAATCGACCAAACCTGGTGGAACGAAGAGCAGAAGCGTTTCCACCGCTTGCTTCGGCTGTTCTGGGACGATCTCGACCGACTCAAGTCCATCGACGGAACTCTCTTGTCCGGCACAAAGACGGCCGAAGCCGAATCGGAAGCCGTTGCGTTGGCCAAGCGTTGGCTGACGAATTTTCCGCTGGAAAACTACGCATCGTCACTTGCCGGAATCCGGCTACGACAGGCGCTCAATCTCGTCACGGCCCGGCTTCGCGGAGATGCCGGCGTTCCCGATTCGGCCAGTCTTCGCGAAATGGTCGCCTCTCTGTCCGGAGGTACCAGCGTTCCGGATTCCTTGATTCCCAATCTGGAAGCCGAACGCGACGCGCGCGTCCGGCTGGAGGAAGCCGAACAGGCGCGACGCGATACTTGGCGGGAACTCGAGAAAGCGGTAGCCGTAACGCGCGACATGCTCGCGCTGGTGGCGTCAATCCGCGAAACCTGGAACACGAGACCGCTGTCGCTCGGAGAGGCGCTGGATGCATCCGCAATACCCGGCGAGGCGAAGCTCCCCGTTCTCGACGCATGGCGTTCTTGGAAAAATGCCCGGTCCGTTGAATCGGACGGCAATGCGGCACTCGGCACGTTGGAGCGGGAACTTGCCGCCCTTCCGGTTTCTCCCGAACGGACCGCGTTCGACGAGACGGGAATCGAACTGCACCCCGTCGACGGAGTGCCCGGCATTTTCGACGTGGCCGCCGCCTTGAACGCGCGCGGCGACAGGATGCGGGAGTTTGCGGATTGGGAGAACGACGAACCGAAGCTCGAGGACGTTCCCGTTCCGAATACGGCCAGACCGTCCATTCCGGAAGACGCCGACCTGAAGCGGCATACAACGGAAAACGTCCTGTCGGCGGCGTCTCTTCCGGTCGCGTTTCTCTTCCGCAACGCCAAATATTGGGCCATTGTCGGGGGCGTCCTGTTTCTTTCCTTTTGGTGGATTCCGCCGCTGGGACGTTGGGCCTACGGAGAGGACGAATCGGTCTGGCGGGGCGTGTTCTGGTCGTTCGTCGAGTTTTTTGGACCGTTGCTCGCTTTCGTCTGGCGATGGCACCGGGAAGAAATCGAACGCATGCGTCTGTATTCGGAATGGGCCGACAAGACCGTCGGCGAGCGCCTGTCGGAACTGGAGCGGACACATTCCGCCAGCGGCGATCTGACGGAACTGCTGGCCGAACTCTCGAAAAAGCGGAGTTGGGCAAAATCCGTTACCAAAGATTCGATACGGATCGTCAAAGAGACGCAAGGCTTTCGCACGCTGCCGGACTGGTTGTCCGATGCGGAAGAACGATCCAAAAACATCAAGGCCCGTCTTTTCAAAACGTGGGAGGACGTCCTTGACGCCGTGGCGGCGGCGGCCACGCTTGAAGACCGCAAGTCGGAACTGGCCCGGAGGACTGCGGTCTGGAGCGAACGCGGGGAAGCCCTCGCCGCCCGGCGCCGAGAAACTTTGGAGTTGCTTCGAACCGCCGTCGAATCGACGCGCGGACAAATTGCCGCGAAGCGAGAGACGCTCGAAACGGCGACGAAGTCGGCTGCCGCGACCGTCGACGCGGCCTTGTCCGCCTTTTCGGCATGGACGGAAACGGCGGATTCGAAGGCCGAAAAGGCACGAGCCGTTGCCGAGGTGGCGATCCGCGAAGCCGACCAAGCGAGACGGGCGTGGGTGGATGCGAAGGCGGCGACGGACGCGGCGGTCGCGAAAGCGGAAGCAGAAGAAACCAAACGCGCCGAAGTCCGGATCGAATTCACGAGACTGAAAAACCGGAAGGTTCCACAATTCCGCGCGAGACTCGAAGCCGTGAGGGCGTCGTCCGTGACGGACGGTTTCGTCGCGAGAATCGACCGCCTCGAAGGTCTTCTGTCCGAGTGGGAAGAAACCGGAGATCCACGTTCCGGCGACTTGGCGGAGGAAGAACGTGTCGCCGACAAGTGGAACGCCGAAATCGGCAGAATCGAAGAGGATTGGAGAACAGCCTCCGCCCACGCGGACAGACGCCGCGGCCTTTGGGAGACTTATCGCGGATTGATTGCGCCGCTCCGCGATTTTGCGGATGGAAAACAAGAACTCGGACGCCCCGTTTGGGAAACCGACTGGAAACGGGGAGACGAATCGTTTTCAAACGGAAAACCGATTCAGGCGTTGGACCTCTACGAACGGACGGTGGATGTCGCGCGGAAAGCGGTGGACGCCCTTGGAAACCGGGAACGGACGCTGTCGACAGCGGAAGAGATCCGGAAACGATCGAATGTCCGCCGTGCGTTTCTTCTGGACAGGGCGCCGACGTTTCCCGAAACCGAATTCGAACAACAGTTGCGGTCGGCGGACGCGGCCATCCTCCGCGGCCGTTTCACGGAGGCGCAAAACGGACTGCTCGCTCTTTCAAGACTGGTTCGGAAACATTCAGAGGCGTGCGAACAATTGTTGGAGAAATGCTACAACAAGGTTTTCGCGGGAGGCGTTCTCCGGAAAGCCGGACAGGAGGCGTTCTACCATGCCTCCGTTTCCATCCAGCGGCGGGTTTTCGAGACGGAATTGGACGATCCGGAAATCCTTGCGGTCCGGCCGCCGGGGTTTCCTTGGATGTCCCCGGCGGAACGAAACGGTTTTCCGGATCCGGTCGAATTGGTTCGATCCGCCGGCGATTTCGAAGAGGCGGGTTCGTTGTACGGCCGTCTTTGGACGGCAGCCGTTCGCTGGTGCGGACAATGGAAGGGCGTGTTTCTCGTTTCCGAAGACGACGACGCGGCCGATCGTCACCGGGACCTTCTGGTCGATGCGACGAGGAGTCTCGTTCGTATCGACGGTCGTCCTTCGGATTCCTTGGCGGATGTCGAACGGGAGGTGGCATGGTTCCTCGAAACATCCGACGCCCGTCGGGTGTGGGCGAAACGGAAGGAAATCTGGGACGGCGTTCTGAACGGACCCGCGCGAATCGCCTTCGATCCGGCATGGCCGTCGGCAACTGCGGAAAGAGCGAGAGAATGCGTTACCTCGTCCCGGGCAGCCGTCCTCGCCGGAGACTACGGCGCCGCCGGGAATGCTCTTGTGGACGCCATTTCCGCCGGACCCGAATTGACGGCACGAGGATGGTCCGTCACTTGCCGGAACGCCCGAAGCCGGGCCGATGAAGCGGGCGCTGATGCCGACGAAAGCGAGGGAGCCGTTCGTCTCCTTCTCCAAGGAGAACGGGAACTGGACGAGTCGCGGTTCGAAGAGTCGATTCGGTCGTTCGAAGCGGCAAACAGGCAGTTCTCAATCGTTCTCGCCCAAGCAAAAAACAACCGCTTGCGCGCTGTTCGGTGCCGCAAAGAGGCGGAAACGATCCTCATGCGTCTCGAAGAACTGCCTGTCACGGATTCAAACGAACGCTTCGTGCGTCGGACAAAAGAGGCGGCAATGGAGTTCCAGACCTGTTTGGACGAACGGAAATGGAAACGGGCGCTCGAAGTTTTCTACCGGCTCAAAAACGCGGAGCTGGAAACGGCTTTCCGGAAAGAGCGCGCAAAACTGGAGGAATGTCTCCGGAACTTGACGGATTGCGACGACGAAGAGTGTCTTTCGGCAGCGAAAAGAATCAACCGCATTCTGTCCTCGTTGGACGATGGTTCTTTCTTCGAGATTCAAAAGGAAGGAATCTCGGATCCGAAACGCATCGTTCTTTCGGTAGAGGAACACATCGATCGGTTTGCCTCGAATCTTCTCCGCTCTTGGATGAACAGACATCCCGACGATATTCTCGAAGCGGAAGCATGGGAGGATTTGGAACAAACGCTCGTGCATGCGCCTCCCTTCTTGATGGACAGACAATGGCGGATCTGTGACGATAAATGGATTTCATGGATTTCGACGATATCCCGCCGTCCGTTTGTCCGGTTGTTTTGCAAGGAAATAGATTCTTCCGGTCTTGTTCCGGAAATCGACCCGAAGGCGGTTCTTTCGATTTTCCGCGCGCCAGGCAGGGAGAGGATTCTTGACTATCGGGCGGATTCGGACGATTTCGGCATCAACGGATTGAATCTCTTGGCACAAATCGCCGAACCACCGTATGACGGGGAATTCTCAAAAGAAGCCGACTTGAGGAAATGGAGACATAGTTAGGTTCAAGCGAATCCAACCATGCTTTGACCGCGAGGGTTGCGCGGAGAACAAGCACCTGCGCGCGATGTCGCAAGTTTTACGGTTGAACCAGGAAGAAGCGTTCGGAGACCACGATATGGAAGACAGAACGGACAAGACGACGGAATACATCGGCGCGCGGGCGCGGGTTGCGCTGTGGAAGGCGGCGCTGGGGGAAGGGCCGGGCGAGACGCCCGGACCGGCCGGGAGGGCGCTGCTGGCCGATTTGCGGAAGCTGTGGCTGATGCGGGAGGAGGAACAGAGGCGGGCGATGCGCGAGCCGCCGTTTCCGCTGCCGGTCGACCTGGCGGCGCAGCCGCTGGCCGCGCTCTGGGGGTGGTGGCCGGAATGGCGGGGTGGCGACGACGGACCCGACGACGTTTCGATCGGCCACTGGCGGGGCATGCACGACGCCGCGGTCCACGCGCGGGTCGCGTTGTTCGGACGGCCGGACGGCCTTGATCTCTATCCGGTCGCGGTCCAGATGGCGGCGACGCTCCTGCCCGCGCTCTTCCACGCGACGGCGCAGGGCGACGCGCATGCGTTCGCGCTCGCGCTGGAGACGCTCTCCATGCCCAATCCCGGATATATCGAACTCGACGGTCCGACCGCCTGGTTCGGCTCGAGGGACGTTAGCCCCCTGTTCGATCCGGAGCGCGAAACGGACCAACTCGAGGAAGCCCTCCGGCGGGCCCGTGCGAGTCTCTTCCGGCTCGGACTTCGCGCCGGAATCGCCGAGGCCGCGTGGAACGCGATGCGGCTGCTCTGGACGAATCCGGGAGACGCCGAGGCGTCCGGATTCCGATTCCGGCGGAACCGCGGCGGTTTTCTCCATCCGCCCTGGGCGGGGCTCGCGTTCCGGGCGGCCGACGGGGGCTGTCCGGACGCGATGCCCGTCGCGGATTCGTTCCGCGAGGCGCGCGCCGAGGACGGCGACCGTTTCCTCTCCGAGGCGGAGCGGTGCCGCAGGAAGATCCGGCGCTTGTCGCGGGCCTGGCGGCGGATCGGTCCTCTCGCGGGCGGCGAGCCGTCGTTCTTCTCCGTCGCAGAGGAGTGGGCGCGCACGGGGGACGAGGAGGGAAAACTGTGGTTCCTCCACGAGAGGCAGGCCCGTGAACGGACCGCCGGAAAATGGATCCGCGCGTTCTCCCCGGAGGAAGCGGAAAGGGCCGGAAGGCCGTTCCGAGCCGAACTCGCCCGCGTCGCGCAGGAGACCGGGGATCCGGTCGCCCGGTATTTCGCGCTCCATGTCGGGCACAACCGGCTTCCCCTGCCGGCGGGACCGGCCCGGGACGAGTTCAAACGCCTCTGCCGGGAGGGCGCGCCCCTGGCGCTTGCGTCGCTCGCGCGTGCCGTTCTGGGCGGAGAGTGGCGGGGAGACGCCTGCGGCCCGTGGAGGCCCGCGCCGGTCTGGTCGGAAGACGAAACGGAAAACGAACGGCCGTCCGCCTTCGCGAAAACGACTTTCCGGGAACTTGCGGAGTCGGGCGACGCGTTCGGTTGCTTCTACCTCGGCCAGATCGCATGGAAACGGGCCTTCGACCGGCTCGACGCGATCCGCGCGCGGCGGAGCGGCGGGACCGAGACGCGCCTGCGCTTCCTCGACCGCGACCGGCGGTTCCTCGAAGTTCCGTGCGAGGAGGCCGACTGTTGGTTCCGCCGCGGCTCCGCGCTCGGCGGCCCCGGCGCGCGGGAGTGCGGACGGACGCTCGCATGGCGGGCGGCGGGACGCGCCGGCTACGCCTCGAACGGGAAGCGGTAGGGGAGGGCGAAGCGGTCGCGGAGGGCGACGAGCTCCTTCTGGATCGTCTCGCCGACGGGGACGCCCCGGTCCTTGCGCTCCTGCCAGGCGAGCCACTCCTTTTCGCCGGCGGTGTAGATGCGCTCGGCGCCGGGCGCCTTCGTCGCGGCGCGCAGGCCGCGGCAGATGCCGCCCGCGGTCTTCCGGAACGTGTCGAGCCCCATGAAGAACTCCGGGTTGACCACGAAGAAGAAGTGGCCGAGGCGGTGCATCCGCTTCCTGCCGTCCGGTCCGGGCTCGCCGAGGTCCTTGAGGTAGGGCCCGCCCGCGAGCGCGGAGGAGAGGATCTCGACGATCGTCGTGAAGCCGTAGCCCTTGTAGCCGCCGGTCGCCTCGCCGAGGCCGCCGATGGAGAGCAGCGCGCAGTTGCCCTTGCGCATCTCGGCGAGGATCTCGCCGGAGTCCGTCATCGTGCCGCCGTCCTTCGTGACGACGAGCCCCGCGGGCGTCGGCTTGCCGCTGCGCGCGTAGTATTCGATCTTGCCGTTCTGGATGATCGACGTCGCCGCGTCGTAGTTGAACGGGAACGCCTCGTCCGTCGGCATCGTGAACGTGAGCGGGTTCGTGCCCATCATCGGCTCGACGCCGAAGGTCGGCGCGACGGAGGGTCGCGCGTTGGTTCCGGTGATGCCGATCATCCCGGCCTTCTCGGCCATCGTCGTCCAGTAGCCGGCGATGCCGTAGTGCGTCGAGTTAAAGATCGTGCCGCCGGCCATGCCGTAGGTCCGCGCCTTTTCGATGAGCATCGTCATCATGCGGTGGCTGGCAACCATCCCCATGCCGTGGTTGGCGTCCATGACGACGGTCGTCGGCGTCTCCTTGACGATCTCGGTCCGCGTGACGGGCAGGAGCGTCCCCCGGTCGATGCGGTCCAGATAGATCGGCTTGAAGCGGTTGCAGCCGTGGCTCTCGATGCCGCGGCGGTCGGACTCGAGCAGCACGTCGGCGCAGATGCGGGCGTCCTCCTCGGGCACGCCGTACTTCACGAACACGTCCACCATGAACGCGTTCATCATGTCCCAGGGGACGCAGGGGCGGTCGTCTTTCATCGTTCGGATTCTCCGGTTGTCGTTGCTGTCTCGAAGTGGTCGAAGCCGCCCTGCGGCAGCTCGCGGGCGCCGGGGCCCCGGCCGCACTGGACGAGCCCGCCGGCGAGGGTCTCGCCCACGGTCCCGATCCGCGTGCAGCGGGTGCCGGGGAAGGCGCGGCGGAAGGCGTCGGCGAAGCCCGCGTCGTCCGGCGGGACGGTGAAGAGCAGCTCGAAGTCCTCGCCGTCGCCGAGCGCGTGAGCGATCGGATCGGGCATCGCCGCGCACGTCTCCGAGAGCGGGACGGCGTCCGGGTCGAGGACGAGGCGGACGCCGGACTCGCGCGCGAGGTGCCAGAGCTCGGAGGCGAGGCCGTCGGAAAGGTCGATGCACGCGCGGCGGCCGCGTTCGCGCAGCCACGCGCCCTCGCGGAGGCGCGGCGGGAAGTCGAGATGGCGGCCGGACTCGAACGAGCGGCCGAGCGATCCGGTGACCCAGAGCGAGTCGCCGGGTCGGGCGAGCGAGCGGAGCATCGCGGCGCCGTGCGGGACGGCCCCCGCGCAGAAGACGTGCAGCTCGAGCGCGTCGCCGCGCGACGTGTCGCCGCCGACGACGGCGACGCCGTGCTCGCGCGCGAGCGCGCCGATGCCCTCGTAGAGCGCGTCGGCCGCCTCGGCGGGCGTCTCCGCCGGCGCGACGAGGTCGACGAGCGCCCAGCGCGGCTCGGCGCCCATCGAGGCGAAGTCGGAGAGGACGCGCCCGAGCGCCTTGCGCCCGACGCGGCGCAGGTCGGTCCCGGGAAGGAAGTGATGGCCCTCCATCACGGGATCGGACTTGAGGACGAGGTCCTCCGCGTCCGACCACGCGACCACCGCGCAGTCGTCGCCGGCGCCGACGAGGACGTCGGAGCGCGCGGGCAGCGCCGAGCGGAAGCGGCGGATCAGCCCGCGCTCGCCGAGCGAGGCGAACGTGGCGCGGGGGGCCGTGGCGGGGGCGTCGGGCATGGGGCAGAGGATAGCACGCGCGAGGCGCCCCTTCAAGCGGTGGACTTGCGCGGGGCGTTCTGGTAGACTGCGCGCCCTTCCAACGACCAACGGACGGAGCAAGGACATGGGCGGATTCTTCGGAGCGGTCTCCCGCGAAAACTGCGCGGCGGACGTCTTCTACGGCACGGACTACCATTCGCACCTCGGCACGCACCGCGGCGGCATGGCGTTCTGGGCGGGCGGCGTCTTCCACCGCACGATCCACGACATCTCCAACTCGCCGTTCCGCACGCGCTTCGGCGACGACTTCGCGCGCTACGACGCGATGGAGCCCAACTCCGGCATCGGCGTCATCAGCGACACGGACGACCAGCCTCACGTCTTCCTCTCCCACCTCGGTCGCTACTCGATCGTAACGGTCGGCCTCGTCGCGAACGCCGACGCGCTCGTGCAGGGCCTCGTCGAGCGCCACGCGGCGCACTTCTCCTCGCTGCAGTCCGGCGAGATCATGCAGACGGAGGTCGTCGCCGCGCTCATCAACACGAAGGACTCGATCGTCGAGGGCATCCGCTACGTGCAGGAGGTCGTCGAGGGCTCGATCTCGATCCTGCTGCTGGCTCCGGACAACGTCCTCTACGCCGCGCGCGACCGCTGGGGCCGCACGCCCGTCGTGATCGGGCGCAAGGAGAGCGGCTTCGCGGCGTCGTTCGAGTCGAGCGCGTTCCCGAACCTCGGCTACGAGCACGTCCGCGACCTCGGCCCCGGCGAGGTGGTGCGGATCACGCAGAGCGGCGTCGAGACGCTGCAGGAGCCGGGCCCGACGGAGCGGCTCTGCTCGTTCCTCCACGTCTACTACGGCTACCCGGCCTCGTCCTACAACGGGCGCAACGTCGAATACGTCCGCTACCGTTGCGGCGCCGCGCTCTCGAAGGTCGCGCCCGTCGCCGCGGACGCCGTCGCCGGCATCCCGGACTCGGGCGTCGGCCACGCGCTCGGCTACGCGGACAAGTCCGGAATCAAGTACGCGCGCCCCTACGTGAAATACACGCCGACGTGGCCGCGCTCGTTCATGCCGAGCAACCAGGCCGAGCGCCAGCACATCGCGCAGATGAAGCTCATCCCGATCCCGCAGCTCATCGAGGGCAAGAAGCTCGTCTTCTGCGACGACTCGATCGTGCGCGGCACGCAGATGCGCGACCAGATGAAGCGCGTGATGGCCGACGGGGCCAAGGAGGTGCACGTCCGCATCGCGTGTCCGCCGCTACTCTACGGGTGCCCGTTCATCAACTTCTCGCGCTCGAAGAGCGAGATGGACCTCATCACGCGGCGCATCATCCGCGACCTCGACGGCGAGGGCGCCGATCCCGCGCCCTACTTCGACCCGGACGGGCTGCCCTACAAAACGATGGTCGACCGCATCCGCGAGCGCCTCGGGCTCACGACGCTCGCGTTCCAGCGCCTCGACGACCTCTTGGAGGCCATCGGCGACAAGGGCCGCCTCTGCACCTACTGCTGGAACGGCCAGGATCCGGCGAAGAAGTGCCCGCACGCCTGCGGCGGCCGGGACTAGAGCGGTTCCGCTACTCTTCCGGCGCGGGCTTTCCGACGGTCTGCGCGAAGACCGGCTTGCTCGTCTCCGGAAGGCCGAGCGCCTCGGCGAGCTTGTCCGGCTGCAGCGAGCCGAGGAAGACGGTCGAGAGGCCGGTCGCGGCGCAGTGCAGGTAGACGTTCTGCCCGACGAACCCGCAGTCGACGTAGGCGTACTTGAGCGAATCGGCCGGGCGGTCCTTCATCCGCTGGCGCTCGAAGTCGACCACGTAGACGAGCGCGACCGGCGCCTCGAGCGCGAAGTTGTTCGGCCCCGGGCGGCCCGTGAGTCCGCGCAGGTCGTCCTTGGAGACGCGGACGAGCGCGTTCTGTGCGGCGTCGTAGAGGAACGCGCCGTCCGGGCGCAGGACGTAGAGGTCGACCTCCTGGCGGTTGATCGCCGTCGGGGCGGTGCGCTTCCTCTCCTCCGGGCGGTTGTAGCCGTTCGCCGCCCAGAGCAGGTCCGAGAGCTCCTGGTCGGAGAACCGCTCCGAGGAGAACTCGCGGTGCGTGGCGCGCTTCGCGAGCGCCTCCCCGAGCGGCATCGCCGCGCGCTTCGGCGCGGGTAGCGCGATCGTGGCGGGCCAGGCCTCGGCGTGGTTCTTGCGGAGCGCCGGCTCGAGCTCGCGCAGCTTCGCGGCGAACGCGGCGGCGATGACGCCGTAGCCGGCGTCGTTCGGATGGACGCCGTCGCCGATGTAGGACGTCTCCGCGGCGGCCTTCGTCGCCTCGTAGGCGTCGACGAGCGGCAGACTGCGCTCCGCCGCGAACGCGCGCTGCCATGGGGCGAGCTCGCCGCCGACGATCTTCTCGCGGATCGAGAAGGAGTCCTTCTTCACGAACGGAGAGACGCCGACCACGACGGCGGGCGCCGGTTCGAGCGCGAGGAAGTCGCCCACGAGCCCGGCGTAGTCGCGCTTCACGCCCGCGCCGCCGTCCGCGTCCCAGTTCACGGGCTTGCTGTCGTTCGTGCCGAGCATGAAGAGGACGACGTCGGGCCTGGCGGCCTTCGCCTTTTCGAACTCGGGCGACTTGCGGTAGCCCATGCCGCCCTGTCCGTTCCACTCCTTGCCTTCGTCCAGCGCCGTGCGGGCGTTGTGGCCGAAGTTGAGGACCTGCCAGCCGTCGCCGAGGAGCGCCTGCAGCTGCGCGGGGTAGCTCTTTTCGCCGCGGTTCGAGGCGCCGTGGCCGTAGGTGATGCTGTCGCCGACGCAGGCGACGACGAGCGGATCGGCGGGTTCGCCGGCGAGGGCGGCGCCGGCGGCGAGCGCGGCGCAGAGGGGGAGGAGTCGGGAGGATTTCATGGTCGGGGTTCCTTTCGTGGCGCGAATCATATCCGAAACCGCCCCCGCCGGGCAAACGAAATCGGCGCGGTGGAATTGCCGGGCGGGTTCTGGTAGACTACGCGGCGCAACCACGCAACCATTGGATCCGCCATGCCCGACACCGTCATCGTCCTCGACTTCGGTTCCCAATACAACCAGCTCATCGCCCGCCGCATCCGCGAGAAGGGGGTCTACAGCGAGCTGCGGCCCCACACGATGACCGCCGAGCAGATCCGGGCGGTCCCCGGCCTGAAGGGCGTCGTCTTCTCCGGCAGCCCGAAGAGCGTCAACGACGCGGACGCCTACGGCTTCGACCCCGCGATCCTCGACCTCGGCGTGCCGGTCCTCGGCATCTGCTACGGGATGCAGCTGCTGAGCAAGAAGCTCGGCGGCCGCGTCGCCCGCAACCCGCGCGGCAAGGAATACGGGCGCATGCCGATCGAGCAGGTGGCGCCGTGCCCGCTCCTGGACGGCCTCCCCGCGCGCCAGGACGTCTGGATGAGCCACGGCGACCACGTCGAGGTGCTGCCCGCCGGCTTCCGCCTCGCCGCGAAGAGCGACAGCGGCTTCTTCGCCGCCGCCTTCGACCCGGACCGCCGCCTCTACGCGGTGCAGTTCCACCCGGAGGTGCGGCACTGCGTCTACGGCAACGACATCCTCGCCAACTTCCTCTTCCGCGTCTGCGGCTGCGAGAGGAACTGGACGATGGAGGGCTACCTCGAGTCGCAGGTCCGCGCGATCCGCGAGCAGGTCGGCGACAGCCGCGTGCTCTGCGGGCTCTCCGGCGGCGTCGACTCGACCGTCGTCGCGGTGCTCCTCCACCGCGCGATCGGCGACCGGCTCACCTGCATGTTCATCGACCACGGGATGCTGCGCAAGAACGAGGGCGAGCAGGTGATGGAGACGTGCGCCGGGCTCTTCGGGATGAACGTCGTCCGCATCGACGCGCGCGAGCGCTTCCTCTCGAAGCTCGCGGGCGTCGTCGAGCCCGAGCGCAAGCGCAAGATCATCGGCGCGGAGTTCGTGAAGTGCTTCGACGAGGAGAGCGCGAAGCTCGGCTCGTTCGACTTCCTCGCGCAGGGCACGCTCTACACGGACGTGATCGAGAGCGGCACCGCGACTGCGCAGACGATCAAAAGCCACCACAACGTGGGCGGACTCCCGAAGGAGATGAAGTTCCGCCTCGTCGAGCCCCTCAACCGGCTCTTCAAGGACGAGGCCCGCGCGCTCGGCGAGGCGCTCGGCATCCCGCGGGAGATCGTGTGGCGCCAGCCGTTCCCGGGCCCCGGCCTCGGCATCCGCATCCTCGGCGAGATCACGGAGGAGAAGCTCGCGATCGTGCGCGAGAGCGACGCGATCCTGCGCGAGGAGATCGCGCGCGCCGGGCTCGAGAAGGACGTATGGCAGTATTTCACCGTCCTCACGAACGTGCGCAGCGTCGGCGTGATGGGCGACGAGCGGACCTACTCGTGGGCCGTCGCCGTGCGCGCCGTGACGTCGATCGACGGCATGACGGCCGACTGGGCGCGCCTGCCGTGGGAGGTCCTGGAGGCCGTCTCGCGGCGCATCGTGAACGAGGTGCCGGGCGTGAACCGCGTCGTCTACGATGTCACGAGCAAGCCGCCGGGGACGATCGAATGGGAGTAGCGCGCTTGCGCCCGCGGGGGCGTGTGTGGTAGAATCGTTCGTCGTCCGCGCGCATTCCGCCGCGGCGCGTCCCCCAAAACCATTCCCGATGAATCGAACCGTCCTTCCGTTCTCCGTTCTGCTCGCCGTCTTCGCGACGGCCACGATCGCGGACGTTCCGGCCGCGCCCGCCGCCCGCGCCGTTCCGCTTCGCACCGAGTCGTTCTACGACACGTGGCTCAAGGACCGCCTTTCGATTGGCCTGGGGTTCTCCTACGCCACGCTCACCGATTCCGAGCGCCCGAAGGACGTCGGGAACCACCGGACGTTCGTCGGCTATGTCTGGAAGCTCGAGGACACCGACCGGATCGGCGTCATCCCCGAGATCCGCTATTGGGCGGCCGACCATCTGCGCCTCGTCCTCGCGATGGACCGCATCTCCGGCCGCACCCGCAACTACAACCTCGAGAAGCACAGCGACGGCGACGTCGATCTCTGGGGGCCGCAACTGCTCGTCGAGGGCTTCTACCCCCTTTGCGACGACACCGTCTTCCTCCATGCCGGCGTCGGTGTCGTCTACGACTTCGCCGACTTCACCGAGGTCAAGTGGTGGAACCTCGGCTACAGTAGCGAGGCGAACTGGGAATATCACGGGCGCCCGTCCAAGTCCCGTCAGGGCTACCATCGCGAGATCCGCGTCGACGACGCATTCGGCTGGACGCTCGCCGCCGGCGCCTCGTGGCGCCCCGATCCCCGCTTCGAGCTTGATCTTTCGCTCCGGCACACCTGGATCGATCCGGACTGCCAGTTCGGATACTTCTACGGTCGGAAGAAGGGCTTCGTGAAGCATCAGGACGGCGACTTCGAGCTGGATCACCTCACGGTCGCCTTGACCGGGTCCTACGTGTTCTAGGCCCCGCCCGATGCCCGCGACCGCCGAAGCGCCGCTCGTCCGGGAACGCAAGTTCGTCTCGGACCGCGCGGATCCGATCGCCGCGGTTGCGCTGCTGCGCGCCTGGGCCGCTCCCGACCCTCGCTTCCCGGAGGGCGAACTGGAGAGCGTCTACTTCGACACGCCCTCGCTCGACGCCTGGCGCCAGAAGGCGAATGGCGACGCGGTGAAGCGCAAGGTCCGCCTGCGCTGGTATCGCGGCCCCGTCCCCGCGGGCGGGCGCCGGGCCGCCTGGCTCGAGGTGAAGGATCGCATCGGCTCCGCGCGCGACAAGGTCCGGCACCGCGCCGACTGCGAGGCGTCCTGGCTCGAGGGCGCCCCGCTCTCCGACCCCGGCTGGCCCGCGCTCCTCGCGCGGCTCTCCGCCGAGGCGGGGTTCCCGCTCGGCGACGGCCTTCTGCCGACCGTCGCGATCCGCTACCGCCGCTCGCGCTTCGTCTGTCCCGCGACGGGCTCGCGCCTCTCGGTCGACCGTGCGATCTCGTGCCCCCGCGCCAACGGCGCGCTCCTTCCGTTCGCCGCTCCGCTCGACTGCCCCTGCACGGTCGTCGAGGCGAAGTCCGCCAACGTGTGGGACTGGCCCTTCGGCGAGGACCTCGCGAGCATGGGCTTCCGCCTGGAGAGCTTCTCAAAATACGGTTACTTTCTCGAACGCATCCTGCAAGGAGGATTCCGATGAACCAACTGGGCGTGCTCGAGGCCGTTGAGGCCTACGAGCGCATTTCCGAATACCTCGACCTCGGGCGCTTCGCGCTCGCGCTCGCCGTCTCCCTTGCCGCGGCGCTCGCCGTCGCATGGCTCTACCGCGCCTTTTGCGAGAGCCGCGGGACGGGGAGCCAGCTCTGGCGCGCCTTTCCCGCGCTCTCGCTCGCGATCACGACGCTCTTTCTCTGCATCCAGATCTCAATCCCGCTCTCGCTGGGACTGCTCGGCTCGCTCTCGATCATCCGCTTTCGCACGCCGGTGAAGGAGCCCGAGGAGGTCGGTTCGGTGATGCTCGTCATCGCCTCGTCGATCGCGGCCGCGACGTTCCACTTCGCGTTCATCGCCGTCATGCTCGTCTTCGCGGCGTCCTGCGCGCTCGCGGCCTCAAAACTGCGCGGAGCCCGGATCTTCCGCCGCGACGGCCTGCTTACGCTCTCGCTGCCCGACGCCTCCGCGGCCGACCTCGGCGCGCTGCGCGCCGCGCTCGACAGCGCGCTCGCCCGCCACACGGTCCAGAGCGCCGCGAGCGCCGGCGGCACGACGACGCTCCAGGTCTCCTTCTCGGGCCTTCGCGTCGATCCGTGCGCGCTGCAGGCCGCCGTGCGCGCCGCAGCGCCCGGCGTCGAGACCGTCAACGTCTTCCTCGACCGTCCCGGCGGGTTCCGCTAAGCCGCCGTCTCCACGATGACCGAGAACGGACAACGCCCTCGTTCCGCCCGGTCCGCCCTGCGGCGGGCGACGGAAGTCCTCGCGGCCGTCCTCTCCGTCGCGTTTGCCGTCGCGTTTGCCGTCGCAAATCTCGCGTCGCCGCGCGTTCTGTTCGTCCGCCCGGAACGGGCGCTCGCCCGGGCGTCGGCAAATCTCCGCAGCGCGGTTCTTTCGCGCGGAGGGATCGTCGCGCTCTGGACGTTCGACGACCCCGATCCGGCGGCCTGGACGCCGTCGCCGGGCGAGCCCGGGAAGAATCCTCCTCCCGTCGCCGCTCCCGGGACGGCCTCCGTCCCGGGCCGATTCGGCTCCGCGCGCCGTTTCTACGGCGACGAGGACTGCTGGATGCGCCAGGAGCGCGAATGGCGAAGTATGCCGGCCGGATTCTCCGTCACGCTCTGGGTCCGGCTTCGGAGGTTTCCCGTGCGCCAGGACATCTTCGCGACGGCGGACGCCGGGCAGTGGGGCTTTCGCCTCGACTCCGGTCGCATCGCGTTCGACGCCACGCTATCGAACGGCGTTGTGACCGTCTCCGCCCCGTTCGGCCGCTTTCGCGAATGGACCCACCTCGCGGCCGTCTCCAATCCGGACACGGGGACGCTCTCGCTATGGATGGACGGGGAGCCCGCCGCCACGATCCCCGCGCCCGGCGTCGCCCCCCGTGCGTGGCCGTTCGCCTTCGGCAGCGCGTCGTGCTTCAAGACGCGCTTCCCCCTCTGCGGTGACGTGGACGATGCAGCAGTCTGGTCCCGGCCCCTCCGTCCGGACGAGATCCGCCGCATCGCCCGATCCGGGAAATCCATCGCCGAACTTTTCTCATCCCGCCGGGAGCGGCGCCGTGTCGCCTCGGCGCGCGCCCATCGTGACGCCTTTGCCGCGCTCGCACGCCTGGCGGCACCTTGCCCGGTCCTGCGTCGCATTTCGGCGGAGGACCGTCCCGAGACCGTATCCCTCGTCCTCGGGAAGTCCGCCGCGCGCCATCTGGCCCGGGCCCATGCTCGTTCCCGGAAGTCCGGCTGTCTGGTTTCCTCCGCACGTCCCGTCGAGGGCTTCTTTACGCAGGAGGGGCGGACCGTCCGCTGTCTCGTCTCGCTTCACGGGTCTTCGTCGTTCTATGCCGATTCTCGTCGCATGTCCTTTTCGATCGTCGCGGCAGAGCCCGGAGCCCCTCTGCCCGGCGGCACTCGCCGCCTTGTGCTCGCGCCGCCCGAAGGTTCGGGCTGGGCTTTCCCGCTGGCAGCCTCGATCCTCGCGGAGGAGACGGGCCTTCCCCTCGCGCCGGCCTGCCGCACCGCGTCCGTGCGCCTCAACGGCCGCTCCCTCGGCGTCTACCTGGCCCGGGACTTCTCGCTCGCGGGTGCCGCCCCCTTCTCCGCCGCGGACTTCCGCGTGGATAAGAACCGGGGCAGGTCGCAGAGCCGGTTCGCGACCGCGTCGGCGCGCAGGCTCGCGGCGCCGGAGTCGCTCACGCCGGCCGTCGCCGCCGCGGCCGCCGCGTTCCTCGGCCCGGAGCGCGCCGCACGCGCCGAGGGGCGGTTGCGCGACCGGTTCGCGGCCGTGCTCTCCGACACGCGCTCGCCGGTTCATCCATCCCTCGTCCGCGCGGCGCTCGAGAAAGCCGCCTCCGCGATACGCCGTGCGGGCGCGGACACGCCGGCGGCCGCCGGCGTCCCACTCCGCGAGGAGCTTCTTCTCGGGGCCAATCCGTCCGCGTTCCGCGTCTGCGACGATCTCGACTTCGCCTGTTTCTCCCGAAACCTTGCCCCGGGGCTCTCGGCGACGTTCCGGAGCCTGGATCCGGCGTTTCTCTCCGATTCGGGGCGCGTGCTAAATCGCCCTGATTCCGAACCCCGCGAGGTCGGCGCGGAGGCCGTCGTGCGCGACGCTTCGGGCGGGGAGGCGACGTTCCGGCTCCGGTTCCGGATCATGCCGCGGACGTTCGGCGTCCCGGCCGTGTTCCTGTGGTGCGGGTCGGAGGCGGACAAGATCCGTCGCACGGACGCCGCTGTCGCGTTCTTCTCCGCTGGCGAGGTCCGCTCCGAGCCCGACCTGATCCTTTCGGCGACCGGTCCGTCTGGCGGCGGCATCCGGTGGCGCGGCAACACCAGCTACAAACTCCACAGGAAGAAGCTCTTCGGCTTCAAGACCGACTTCCCGCACGGGCTCTTCGGATCCGGACCGACCTGCGCCGCTGCGATGCTCAACGGGTTCACGGACCGCGTCTTCCTCGGAAACCGTGCCGCGTTCGGCCTCTTCCGCGCCATGCCGCAGCCGGAGGGACGACCGACAAACGTCGCGTCCCGAGTCGTCCTTGCGGAGACGTTCGTCAATGGCGTCTACTACGGCCTCGGGGAATTTGCCGAACGCATCGACTGGGACCTGCCGGGCCTCGCGCCGGGCGACGTCATCTTTCGCCACGCCCGCGTATCCCCGTACGCTCCGGCGATCTCGGCGGCGCGACCGAAGCCCCGCGAGGGCGATTTCGACGAGCCGCTCCGCGCCGCCGAGGCCCTCTTTGCCGAGCCGTCCGTCGCCCCGGATTGGGCCGCGCGGGCGGAGTCCGTGGTTGACGCTGACAATCTCGCCGACTTCGAGCTCCTGACGGCGCTGATGGAGAATCTGAATGGGCTCGGGACGGCGCTCTTGTTCGACGAGATTCCGGTCTGGCGTCCGTCCGACGGGAAGTTCCGATTCGTTCCCTGGGACTTTGACGGGGCTCTTCGAGGGAGGCCCGAGTGGGTCTCCTTCACGGTTGACGACGCTTTTCTCGAGCGCGATCCCGCCCATCGGATCCGTCTCGCCCGGCGCTGGCGCGATCTGCGCGCAGGTCCGTGGTCGGACGAGGCGCTGGGGGCGTTCGTCGATTCGCTTTTCCTCGAGGCCGCCCCCGCGATGGTCTCGGATTACGTCGCGTGGGAGGATGTCTCTCCGGCCGAGGCGTCCGGTCTCGCCGCCGCGCGGTTTGCGGAGAAGCGCGCCGTTCTGCTCGCGCGGGCGGCCATGATCGATAAACGGCTATCGCCCTTCCTTCCGGGCGGGGAGCAAGACACAGAATGAACGACATCGAAGAGAACATCACGCCGTCCGACGCCCGGACGCGGTTCCGCCGCGGGGTCTCCGCAGCCCTGTTCGCTCTCCTTCTCGCCGCCGTGGCGGGATGGGCGGCCACCGCCGGGCTGCACTGGAGCTCCCGGTTCCATCCGGACGAGCCGACAATCGCGCGATGGATGCACCAGACCGCGAAATACGCCTACATCCTGGACCGCGCCTATCCGAGCGGCTGGTTCGCACTGCACCGTTTCCATGGATGCGGCATCGGCTACGAGGATGAGTCCGAGGACGAGCCGGAGAATGTCGTTTTCGATTCCGTGCCGGCCGAAGCGGAGGAATCGGAGGATCTCGTGGACGAGCCGCCGCCGAAGCCGAAGGCCGGCGCTTTCCGGCGCGCGTTCGCCCGGCATTCCATCCAGGACGGACAGGTCAACGCGGTTCGCAGACGAACGTTCTACCCGCGGCCGTTCGACGCATTCGAGGGCCCCTCGGAGGACGACATCCAGGACGCCCGCGACTTCAATGCCTGGCTCTACGTCTTTTCCGCGCTGTTCCTCTTTCTCGCCTGCCTTGAGTCCGGCATGAGACCATCCTGCGCCTTCGTCTCGGGTCTGTTTTTCTGCGCATCGGCGGGACCGCTCGAGTTTGCCCACTACTGCGAGACGGACATGGGGCTCGTCGTCTCCCTTTCGTTCTTCGCCTGGATCTCATCCCGGGCCCTGCGATGCGGTACCGCGGGGCCCCTGCTGGCCTGCGGTCTGGCCGCCGGCTTCGCCGCCGCGTGCAAGTTCACGCTCGCCCCGCTCGCGCTCTGGTGCATTGTCCTCCCGTTCGCCGCCGAATGGCGTGCCGGCGCGGTACGGCCGGTGCGTGTCCGCATTCTGCGCGCCGTCTCGCTCTCGTTCGCCTCGCTCGCGCTCGCCGGCGTCGGCTATGCCGCCGGAACGCCCGCGCTGGTCGCCGACGGCGCATGGTACGCCGAGTCCCTCCGGCTCGCCAAAGAGGGCACCTATGCGGAGATCATTGCGAACCTCGGCGGCACGTATTCCGCGATCGGAGCGATCGGAATCCGGGCCGGGCATCTCGTGCGCCACGTCGCGCGCCTCGGCGTTCTGCCCCTGGCGTGGGGCGCCTTCGCCTGGACGTTCTGGTTGCGTGCGCCTTTCCGCCGCCAGTTCGCCGGCGTTCCGCTGTTTCTCCCGTTCTTCCTGCCGTTCGCGGCGCTCGGACTCCCGTTCGTGCGCTTCCAGGAAACGCTTCCGGTCTCCATCCTGCTCGCGCTCGGGGCTGGCCTTCCCCTGGAATGGTGGCTTCGCCGTTCGGCGCAGTCGCCTGCGCCGGAACGACGTCTCCGCCTTGCGGCTCGCGTCTGCGCCGTCCTGGCCGTCGCCGCGCTTCTTTCCGGCGCGTCGCGCGCCGTTGAAATGGCGTCGTGCTTCCAGGCGCGCGACAACCGCGTCGGGGTCCAGAACTGGCTCCGGTCGGCGGTACCGACCGGGACGCGCGTGGGTTTCGACCGCTACGTCGGCCAGACGGCGCGCGACGTGCGGTGCGTCCCCGTTCCGCGTCCGTCAATGGCGTGGATGCCACGATCCTTGCGCGGAAAGGGATTCCCTCTCTACTATGTCGAGAATATCGGGTTCGAGGGACGCCTCCCCATTCGCGACCGCTTCACGGGTCGGCTCGTTCCCGAGGCGATCGCGAACCGGAAGGCCTGGCGGCGCGACACGTTCGAGATCGCGCGCTGGTCCCTGCCGGCGGGGATCGAGCGCCCGACGTTCGGACAGCCGGACGTGCGGCTGGTCACAACCTTGCTGCCCGATCCAGCCGCGAAGGACGTTCCGATCTCGTTTCCGCGTCCGATCCTTCCTTCCGCTGGCGGCGGATCCATCTACGACTATTCGGAGGCCGAGGGACTCGGCGCCTTCCGCGCGCTTTCGGTCATCGGCCGCCGGGGAACCCTCCGCGTCGCACCCGGGACGGGCCACGCCGCGGTCGTCCGCATGCTGGACGGACCGGGTGCGGCACGCGTCGAGGCCGAGGGGCCGATCCATCCGAGTTCGGCGATCTTGCACGAGGGCGCCGCCGCCGCGATGGAATGGTCGCCGGGATTCCTCCGTCGCATCCTCTCCTTCCGGAGGGCCTACCCGGGCGCGCGGATCCGGATGCGCGGCAACGACCAGGTTCAAAGACTCGTAGCGTTCTTCGCTCCTCCGGCGGATGTCGCCCGCGAGCTTCGCGAGGGGGGCGACCCCGCGGCGGCGCTGGCGTTTCTGGAGAGCCGCGGCGTCCCGGACCGCGCCTGCGGGGTCGAGGCCTTCCTGTGCTGCCGCGTCCTTTCTCGAGAGCCGCGCCCGGAGTGGGTCGACGTCGCGCGTTCCGCGGCGGACGCGATCCGTGCCCTCGTCGCCGAAACGGCGGCTGGCGGAGATGGTTCGGGATTTCTGCTGCGCGGCGTTCCCCTCCGGGTCGCGGAGGACTTCTCCCGGCTTCGCACCTTGCAGGTGGCCTTGTGGCCGGGCTGGGAGATTCCCGTCTGGCTCCCCCCCGGGCGCTATCGCGTTTCGTTCGTTCCGCCGCGCGACCGGACGTCGGACACCCTCCCGCCCCGGATTTTCGAGGGACAGGTGGGTGCCTTCGAGGCTTCCGTTGAACCGTCCGGTCGTCTCCGCCTTTCCTGCGAGGTGGAGATGGGCCGGGCCGGATTCCCGAAGTTCGTCGACGAGGAATTCGAACCTCTTGCAACGATCGTCGAAATCGCCTGGGATCCCGTCTTGTTCGTCGCGGCTGCGGCAGCTCCTTTGCTGGATGCATTTCCCGTCGGAATTCCGGAATCGAGCAAGAAAAGCCTTTCGTTCCGTGACGGGGCGGGTTCCTCGCCGGACTGAGCCGCCAGGCCGACCGCTTGCCCCGAGGCGGGAGGGCGTGGTAGACTCCGCCCCCATGAAGCACTACCTCGAAATGCTCGCGGAGGTCGTCCGCGAACACTGGGACGCACCCGCCCTCGCCGACTTCCACGGCCGCCGCCTCACCTGCGGCGAGCTCGCCGCCTCCATCGAGAGGACCCGCCTCGCCCTGCGCGAGGCCGGCGTCCGCCGCGGCGACAAGGTCGCCCTCTGCGCGCACAACTGCGCCGCCTGGGCCGAGACCTACCTCGGCATCGTCTCCTCCGGCGCGGTCGCCGTCCCGATCCTCTCCAACTTCACGCCCGAGGGCGTCCAGCACCTTGTCGACCACTCCGAGAGCCGCATCCTCTTCACCGACCCGGAGATCGCCGCGGGGCTCGACTTCTCGAAGCTCCCGCGCATCCGCGCGGCCGTCTCGATCGAGGACGGCGCCGTCCTCGCCGGGCGCGACAGGGCCGCCGCGAAGGCGTTCGAGGAGAAGGACGCGCTCCTCGCCGCCGAGCACCCGGGCGGCTTCGGGCCGGCGGACGTCTCGTATCCGACCGACAACGGCGACGAGCTCGCGGTCATCAACTACACCTCCGGCACGACGAGCGCGCCGAAGGGCGTGATGCTGCGCCACGAGAGCTTCAACGCCGTCATCGACTTCGCGCAGCGCCGCATCCCGGCCAAGCCCGGCGAGCGCATCGTCTCGATGCTCCCGATGGCGCACATGTACGGCCTCGCCTTCGAGATGATGTATCCGCTCCTGAGCGGCGTCGAGGTCGTCTACCTCACGAAGATCCCGTCGCCGACCGCCCTCGTCGCGGCGATGAAGGAGGTGCGCCCCTACATCGTCATCACCGTCCCGATGGTGATGGAGAAGATCTACCGCGGAGCGCTGAAGCCCAAGCTCTCGAAGCCCGCGGTGCGCCTGCTGATGGCGCTCCCGTTCGTCGGAGGGCTCCTGCGCCGCAAGATCGCCGAGAAGGTGAAGGAGTCCTTCGGCGGGCAGGTGCGCACCTTCGTGATGGGCGGCGCGCCGCTCAACCCCGAGGCGGAGGCGGCCTTCCGGAGGATCGGCCTTCCCTATACGGTCGGCTACGGCATGACCGAGGCGTGCCCGCTCCTGGCCTACGAGGACTGGCGCGAGTTCGCGCCGGGCTCGTGCGGCAAGCCCGTCGACTACGACGAGGTCCGCATCGACTCGCCCGACCCGCTCCGCGTCGACGGCGAGGTGCAGGCGAAGGGCCCGAACCTCTGCGTCGGCTACTACCGCAACGCCGAGGCGACGAAGGCGCTCTTCACGAAGGACGGCTTCCTGCGCACGGGCGACCTCGGGCACTTCGACGCGAAGGGCAACCTCTTCCTCTCCGGCCGCAGCAAGAACATGATCCTCTCCGGCAGCGGGCAGAACATCTACCCCGAGGAGATCGAGGCCGTGGTGAACCAGCAGGACTTCGTGGCGGAGTCCGTCGTCGTGGACCGCGGCGGCAAGCTCGTCGCGCGCGTCTACTTCGACCCCGACGCGATCCGGAAGGCGAAGCTCGACGACGCGGCCGTCGCGGCGCTGCCCGGCCGCATCCGCACCGCGGTGAACCGGCGCATGCCCGCCTACAGCCGCCTCTCGGAGGTCGAGCGCAACCCCTCGCCCTTCGAGAAGACGCCGAAGATGAGCATCAAGCGCTTCCTCTATCGGTAGCGCGGGCGCGCCGACCTACGGCAGAGCCCAGAAGCCGGGCAGGTCGGCGATGTCCTTCGCCGGCTCGCGCATGTCGTTCTCCGGCTTCAGGCCCGGGCCCATGAGGTAGCCGGTCGTCGCGGCGGCGGGGCCCATCGTCTCCCAGACGGTGAACTCGCTCGCGGCGACGGTCTGGTTCTCGATGTTCGCCCACCGGCGCAGGAAGGGATACTTCCGGGCCTCGTCGGTGTCGTTCCCCCACACCCACTCCCTCGCCTTTCCCGGCAGGCCGAAGGTGTTGCGGTAGGGCGTGATGCCCGCGACGTATTCGCCGATGCCGTCGGCGAGCGAGGCGAGACTGAGGTAGGAGACCGGGTAGACCGTCCCCATTCCGGCGGTCCAGGTGGAGCCGTTCGGATTGCACCCGCAGTGGAAGTCGTTCGCGAGGAACGCGGCGTCGAGATACTTCGCGTCGCCCGTGAACGCGTGCGCGGCGACGAACTTGAGCGCCTGCCGCAGCGGATGCACGTTGCCCCAGCTCATCGTGTGGACCCAGCCCTCGTCCGCGCCGAACCACGGCAGGCGGTAGGGATACGCGTTCTCGAGGCGCTTGAGGCTCATGTCCGCCTCCCGGACGACGCGGCCGCGCCAGTAGTCCGCCAGCTTCTTGAACGCCGCGCCGGGCACCTCGGTGAAGCCGAACTCGGCGAGCACGAGCGGGCTCATGCCGTAGCCGGACTTGTTCATGCGCGCGGGAAGCGTGTCGACGAGGTCGTCGAGCGCCTTCGCGTAGCGCGCGTCGCCGGTGAGCGCGTAGAGGTTCACCGCGGCCTTCGCGACGGCCTCGGGGTTGGACGGCTCCGTCTTTTCGTCGTAGAAGACGTCGACGATCTCCTTGCCGGCGACCGCCTTCATCGGGACGTGCTTCGCGGGCGCGGCGGTGGCGGCGTAGTTCCACGCGCGGACCGCGCTCTCGCGAAACTCGGCGGCCATCTTCGTCGCGGCCGGGCCGCCCGCCTTCTCCAGCGCGCGGGCGAGGAGCGCCGCGTAGCCGGCGTATTCGACGGTCGATTGCCGCGTGGCGCGGGAGAGGCAGTAGCGCACGGGATCCGCCGACGGCATGCAGTGGTCGCCGTCGCCGGGATGGCGCGTGCCCTCGATCCAGGTGCCGACGCCGCCGTCGGCCTGCTGTCCGGCGATCAGGTGGCGGAGTCCCCACGCCGCCTCGTCGAGCACGTCCGGGATTCCGTTGCCGCGCTCGGGCACGGCGAGCTGCGAGTCGGTGAAGTTCTCCGGGCGCAGCAGGTAGATCGTCGCGAGGTCGCCGACGATCCGCAGGTGCATCGGGCGGCGGTCGTAGTCGGCCGCGTCGTGCCAGCCGCCGGGGAGCGAGAGCACCTCTGTGTAGGAGTCCATCATCGCGGAGTTCACGGCGAAGTGGCCGGTCTTGAACGGCTTGCCGTCCACGTCCGTGAAGCGCTCGCCGTATTCCCCCTGGCCGGGCGGGTTCATGCCGCGGAACACCTGGAGGTGGCACGCCTTGTCGGGCCAGCGCGTGAGCTCCGGCGACTTCTCGATGCCGCAGCGCTGCTGGTAGAGGCCCTTCATGTGGAGCGCGAAGGCGTCGCCGATCCCCTCGCGGCCGACGCTAAAGACCATGCTGCGCCCGACGCCCGCGACGCGCAGGTAGTAGCGCCCCGCCGGCGCGGCGGTGATGTCCATCTCGCACGTCTCCTCGCCGCAGAAGGGCGTCCCCTCGCGCACGGGGTCGTCGCGGCGGCGCACGACGGGGCCCGTCAGCGCGACCTGGCCCGTCTTCGCGTCGACGAGCTCGAACGTCGTTCCCTCCGGCGGCGCGGGCCACGGGCCGAGCGGGCCGAGCCAGCCGCCGAGGTAGGCGTAGCGCTTCGCGGCGAGCGTCGCATAGCCGACCTGGTTCACCTTGAAGAGCGGCGACGGCACGGCGGGGTCGTAGGTAAAGTCGAGCGTCTCGCCGGTCGGCGTCTGGACCGCGACCTTCGCGCCGGGCTCCATCGGATCGTCGAGCGCGAGGAAGACGGTCCAGAGGATGCGCGCGTTGCGCGCGGCCTTGTCGAAGCCCTTTTTGCCCGGGAAGCGCAGGAGGCCGTTGGGCGTCTTCCAGAGGCCATGCGCCGCGACGGGCCGGCCGCCGACGGAGAACGGCCCCTCTCGCAGCGCGGCCTCGAAGGCGGCACGGCCGGCGGTGGCGCGGTCGGCGGCGGCGTAGAAGGCGTTGTCGAACTTCCAGCCGTCGAGCGAGAGGTCTTTTTCGGAGAGGGAGAACGCGGCGGCCTCGTCGTCCGTGCGATCGCACTGCACCGCGAGGTGCAGCGGATCGAGCGCGGTGACGCGCCATTGCGCGGCCGGGGCGGGGGAGGGGAGGGCGGCCGCGAGCAGCGCGGCGGCGGCGAGGGGGATTCGTTTCATGCCGGCAGGATACCATACCGAGGCTGGCGCCGACAAGCATGGCGCTCGCGTGGAATTCCCTCTTGCGCGGACGTTCCGGGTCTGCTACGATAAGGGCCATCCGCTGCCCCCGCTCGCGGACTGCCTGCCGTCCCTCGACCGACAAGACTTCAAGGGGGCCGAATGCCGGCGGACGACCCGCCCGACCGCAAGGCCGGGACTTCCGAAGCCGACCAAGGTTCCCACTTCGAACCGCAGGGTTCGAAGGACCGCTGGCATTACGGCGGGGGCGGCCTTTTCTTTTTCGCCGCGCCCCGAATTGCGCCGCCGACCCGTCTGTGGTATCGTGCCCGCCCATGAAGATCCTCGCCCGCCTCGTCGTCTCCGCCGCCTGCTCGGTCCTCGTCCTCGGGCTGCTGCTCTCGCTCGCCGGCTCGCTCGGGGCGGACGTCTCGCCGTCCGACGTCCTGGCCGCGTTCCGCTCCGCAATCCCCGCGCTCGTCGCCGCCTACGCGCTCTGCCAGCTCGTCCAGGCGCTCGCCCGCGCCCAGCGGGCGAGGGTACTCCTGCGCGCCTCGCTCCCCGCCGGAACGCGCGTCCCCGGCCTCTTCCGGATGCTGCTCGTCACGTTCGTGCGCGGCGCGTGCGCCGACATGCTCCCCGCGCGCATCGGCGAGCTGAGCTATGTCGCGATGCTCAACCGCGGCTGCGCCGTCCCGGCCGCGGACTGCCTCTCGTCGCTCTCGATCGGGCTGCTCTTCGACTTCCTCGCGCTCCTGGCGGTCCTCGCCGTCGCGATTCCCGCCGCCGCACAGGGGCTCTCGCTCGTCGGCTCGATGGTCGTGCTCGCGGCGGTCTGCGCAGTCGGCGTCGCGCTGCTCTTCTTCGCGCTGCCCGTTCTGGCGGAGTGGCGCTGGGAGCGCTTCGCGCTCTTCCGCTGGCGCCCCGTCGCGGCGCTCGTGAAGCTCGCACGCGACGTCGCCGCGGCCGTCGTCGCCGTCCGCCGGGGGCGCGTCGCGGGCCGCGTCCTCGCGCTCTCGCTCGCCGTCCGCGCCGCCAAGTACGCCGGGCTCTACGTGCTTTTCGTCGCCGTCACGCGCCCGCTCTGGCCCGCGCTCTCCCGCGCGTCCGTCCCTGCGGTGCTCGTCGCGCTCATCGCCGCCGAAGGCGCCGCGAGCCTGCCCGTCCCGACCTTCCTCTCCTTCGGCTCCTATGAGGCCGGCGGCCTCGCCGCCCTGACCGCGCTCGGCTTCCCCGCGGGCGACTCGCTCGTCGCGATGACCGCGATGCACCTCCTCAGCCAGGTCGTCGACTACTCCCTCGGCGGCCTCTCCTTCCTCGTCTTCTCCTGGTGCGCCCCGGGCGCCCCGGAGAAGCCCGATCGGAAAGCCAAGCCCATTCAGCATTCGGCATTCAGCATTCAGCATTTCCTTCCGCTCGTCCTCTCCATCCTCTTCCTCTTCCTCTCCCTCCTCTTCGCCGCCTGGCAGGCGCGCGCGATCCAGAAGCGCGGCCGCCTCACCGCGCCGCCGAGGGGCGAGGCGGTCGAGCCGACCGCGGCCGAGTCCGCCGCGCGCGACGCGATGCTGCGCGCCTTCGGCGGCAGGATCGTCTGGAGCTCCAACCGCTCCGGCTCGCACGACCTGTGGATTCTCGACGGTCCCGGCGCCCTGCCGCGCCGCCTCACGCGCTCGAGCTTCACCGACACCTATCCGCGCTTCTCGCCCGACGGCACGAAGGTCGCCTTCTCGCGCTCGACCGAGCCCTGGGTCTCGCAGCGCAACTTCGACAAGTGGGACACGTGGGTCCTCGACCTCGCCACGGGCGAGGAGACGCTCATCGCCACGAACGCCTACCAGGCCTGCTGGGATCCGACCGCTCCCGTCCTCTATGCCGTCCGCGCGGGCGGCAGGCAGCTCCTCGCCGCATCCGCCGATCCGGCGGCGCCCCGCGAATCCGTCGTGCTGGAAAGCGGCGTTCCGCCCTTGGGCGACGGCGTCCGCGTCACGCTTCCCGACGCGCGTGCCGGCGATCCGATGTTCGCAATCACCCTCCGCGGCGCGAAGAACGCGACCGTGCACGTCCGCCCCGCGGACGGCATCAAGCTCCGGGAACCGGAGCTGCGCGAAATCGCCGGCGGCTGCCAGATGGTCTGGCGCGGCGGCAGCCCGCGCGACTTCGTCTGGATGGACCATCCCGGACACAAGGACACCGCCATCTACACCGCCGACGCAAACGGCGACCGCACCGTCCTCCTCGACAACCCCGGCGAATGGTCCCACGAATACTTCCCCCGCTTCGCGGGCGAGGGCCGCTGGCTCGTCTACGGCGCGAGCACGGGCGGGCACGAGCAGGACAGCGAGGACTACGAGATCTTCCTGTGGGACACGGCGGACACGAACGCGCCGCCCGCGCGCCTCACGTTCCACACCGGCAACGACTGCTGGCCGGACATCCGGCGGTAGCGCCCGCCGTCCCGGCGGGCACGAAATCCGCTACGCCCCGAAGAACTCGCGGTAGAGCGCCTGCACGGCGGGCTTGAGGTCGACTTCGCGGATGCCGAACATGATCGAGAGCTCCGACGAGCCCTGGTTGATCATCTGCAGGTTCACGCCCGCGCGCGAGAGCGCCGTCACGACGTGCAGGCACGTGCCGACCGTCGTGCGCATGCCCTCGCCGACGGCGACGAGGAACGCGATGCCGCGCGTGTAGGACATGTGGTCGGGGTGCAGCTCCTCCTCGATCTCCGCGAACACGCGCTCGCGGACCTCGTCCGGGAACTGCTCGTCGCGGAAGACGACCGTCACCGAGTCGACGCCCGCGGGCATGCACTCGATGGAGACCTTCTCGCGCGCCAGGATCGCGAAGAGCTTCGCCACGAAGCCGACCTCGCGGTTCATCAGCCACTTCTCCACGTAGAGCGCGCCGAAGCCGCCCGACGAGGCGATGCCGTTCACGCGCCCCGGCACCGAGCGGCGCCGCGGCAGGACCATCGTCCCGGGCTCGTCCGGGCGGTTGGTGTTGCGGATGTTGATCGGGATCTTCGCGCGGATCGCGGGCATCACCGCCTCGTCGTGGAACACGGCGAAGCCGGCGTAGGAGAGCTCGCGCATCTCCGCGAAGGTCATCTCGCGGATGCCCTCGCCCTTCGCCGCCTCGGGGCAGAGGCGCGGGTCGACCGGGTAGACGGCGTCCACGTCGGTGAAGTTCTCGTAGACGTCCGCGCGCAGGGCCGCCGCGAGGATCGCGCCGGTGATGTCGGACCCGCCGCGCGAGAACGTCGCGAGCCGCCCCGAGGCGGTATAGCCGTAGAAGCCGGGGAAGACGACGACGTCCGGGATCGGCGCGAGCTTGGCGCGGATGCGGTCGTAGGACTCGGGCAGCAGCTGCGCCGAGCCGAACTCCTCCGAGAGGAGCATGCCCGCGTCCTTCGGGTCGACGTAGGCCGCCGGCAGCCCGCGCGCCGCGAAGGCCGCCGCGCAGAAGCGCGCCGAGAACTCCTCGCCGAGCGCCTTCACCGCGTCCTCGAACGCGGCGGGGTGCGAGCGGTCGGCCGCGAGGCGCGCGGCGAGCTCCTCGCGCAGCGCCGCGACGAGCCCCGCGTCGAGCCCGAGGTCGGCGCGGATCGACTCGTAGCGCTCCGCGACGCGCTCCGCGGCGGCCGCGGTGTCGCGGCCGGCGAGCGCCTCCCGCGCGCAGGCGATGAGCAGGTCCGTCACCTTGTCGTCGCCCTTCGCGCGCTTGCCGGGGGCGGAGACGACGACGACGCGGCGCTGCGCGTCGGAGCGGACGATCTCGAGGACCTTCAGGATCTGTGCGGCGTCGGCGACGGACGACCCGCCGAATTTGCAGACTTTCATGGTGGCGATTCCCTCCCGGTTGGCGGAAGGGCGCGGATTATGCCACAGAGCCCCGGCACGGACAAGGGCGTTTTCCGCGTCGCCGCGCCGGGCGGAGTTCAGGCGTCGGCCGGTTCCGCCGGGGCCTCGGAGGGCGGCTCCGGCGCGGGGGCGGCGGGCTCCGGCGCGCGGAGGCCGAGCAGAAGCTCGATCTCCTGCTGGACGCCGGGGATCTCGTCGTCCGTGAGGCGCGGGTCGGCGACGAGCAGGATGTCGCCGGAGCGGCGGTGCTCGTAGACGTGGACGAGCGTGCCGTCGGGCGCGGTCTTGAGCGCGCGCTCGACGAGGATGCGCTTGCGCTCGAGCATCACGGAGAGCAGGTAGATCGCCTGGATGTGGTTCTCCGGCTCCTCGCCCTCGATGAGGCTGCGCAGGAGCGTCTCGGGCGTCGCCTTCCTGAGCGGGTCCTCGGGCGCGGTCTCGGGCGGGACGTAGGGGCCCTTCCAGACGCTGATCCAGTCCGCCGGCGCGAGCGCCTTCCAGCAGTCCTCGCAGAAGTCGAGCCGGACGTATTCCGGGTGCGGCTTGACGGGCTGGCCCGCCGCGGCCGCGGCGGCTTCCTCGGCGAGCTTCTCCGCGAAGAGCTCCGCGACGAGCGGCGCCTCGAACGCGAGCACGCCCGAGCGGACCGTCTCCTTCTCCTCGAAGGGGCGGGCGCACTTCATGCAGGCGCGGGAGCGCGAGCGGAGGTTCCAGTCGATACGGGCCATCGTCAATGCTGAATGCTGAATGCTGAATGCTGAATGCTGAATGCCGGGGGCTAGAGGCCGGCGTATTCGGTGAGAAGGTAGAAGAGGGCCCAGTTGACGGCGAGCGCCTCGCAGGTGGTGATGAAGTCGTCGATGGTGATGCCGAGGCCGGCGGGGAGGATCTGGAGCTGGCGGGCGGGCCGCGGCTTCCAGATGTCGAACGCGCGGATCACGACGAAGCACATCGGCATGAGCCAGACGTGCTCCTGCCACCGGTCGAGCATTCCGATCATGCCGATGGGGAAGGTGAGGTATTCGTCGCAGACGACCTGTCCGGGGTCCTTCTTGAAGCCGAGGTCGGATTCGGCGACGGAGGCGAGCGGGATGCAGAGAAGCGTCATCGCGGCGCATGCGGCGATCTGTCCCCAGACGGGGAGCTCCGCGGCGGTGAAGCCCCAGACGATCAGGCAGCCCAGCAGCGAGCCGACCGTCCCGGGCGCGACGGGGGAATAGCCAAGGCCGAAGCCCGTCGCGACGACGGTGCAGGCCTTGCGGAGGAACTTGTTCTTGAAGGAGGGGCGGAGGAAGCTCATGGCGGGTTTCCGGGGCGGGAGCGACGCGGCGTATTATAGGCAACGACCGGTTCGAATCAAGGAGGAAACGGGAAGGCTCCCGGGTTCGTGATCCTAGACGGGTCCGGCGAGCGCGAGGACGCCGAAGGGCGGGAGGGAGACGGAGCCGGAGAGCGTCGCGCCGTCGAGGAGGTTCTTGCGCGGGGCGGGGCCGAGGTCGACGGTCCGCGGCTCGCTCGCGAAGTTCGTCACGAAGACGAATCGCCCGGCGTCGCCTTCGCGGACGTTCGCGCAGACTCCCTCCGGGAGGTCCGCGTCGAGCGCGCGCCGCAGGCCGAGGCGCGCGGCGAGCGCGCCGTGGAAGGCGTCGAGGAACGCGTCGTCGCCGCTCGTCGCGAGGTACCACGCCTCGCCCTTCCCGAAGCGGTTCGCGGTGAGCGCGGGCGTGCCGGCGTAGAAGGCGCTTCCGTAGGTCGCGGCGACGGCCGCGCCCTCGGGGTGGACGACTTCGCACACGGTGTCCGTCCCGAACGAGCCGGCGAGCCCGAGCGCGTTGCCGTCGGCGCATTCGATCGAGTTGCGCTCGTCGTCGTAGAGGTAGTCGGTCTCCTCCGCCCACACGCCGAGGACCTTGCGGAGCGGACCGGGGAAACCACCGCGGAAGCAGAGGTTGGTGGGGCCGACGACGCCCGTGAGCCAGGTCGCGACGAACGTGCCGCCCTTCTCGACGAAGCGCTCGACGCGCTCCGCGAAGCCGTCGCGCAGCAGGAAGAGGTTCGGAGCGACGACGAGGTCGTAGCCGTCGAGGGGCGCGTCGCCGTCGAGGACGTCCACCGGGATGCCGCGCTTCCAGTAGGGGCGGTAGTGGCGCCCGACGGTGTCGAAGTAGTGCTGCTTCACGGCGTCGCACGGGCCGGCGGAGGCCTTCTGCGCCCAGTCGGACTCGCGGTCGAAGAGGAGCGCGACGCGCGCGGGGACGAGCGAGCCGAGGACGGGCCGCAGGGCCTCGAGGTCGCGTCCGACCTGCGCGACCTCCCGGAACATGCGCGTCTTCTCGGTGCCTTCGTGGTCGATGACGGCGCCGTGGAACTTCTCGGCGCCGCCGCGGCCCTTGCGGATCTGGAAGTACTGCACGGAGTCGGCGCCGTGGGCGACGGCCTGGAGCGACTTCATGCGGTGCTGGCCGGGGCGCAGGAGCCGGTTGTGGTGGTACCAGTTCGTGGGGCCGGGGCACGACTCCATCATGAGGAACGGCTTGCCTGGCTTGAGCGAGCGCATGTAGTCGTGCGCGAGGCCGAACTGCGCCGCGAGCTTCTCCGTCTCGCCCGGGCGCTCGTGGTACTGCGGGTAGCAGTCCCAGGAGACGAGGTCGATCTCGCGGGCGATGCGGGCGTAGTCGAGGCCGTCGTAGAAGGCCATGAGGTTCGTCGTGATCGGCGCGTCCGGCGAGTGCGGGCGGATGGACTCGGCCTCCCAGCGGACGAAGTCGGCGGTGATGTCGGAGACGAAGCGCCTCCAGTCCACGACGAGGCCGTCGAGGCACGGGTCGATGCGCTCGATCTGGTCCCAGTCCGTGTAGCCGTGCGCCCAGAAGCCGGTCCACCACGCGTGGTTGAGTTCGTCGAGCGAGCCGTATTTTTTGCGGAGCCAGTCGCGGAACGCGGCCATGCAGCGCGGGCAGCGGCACTCGCCGGAGTATTCGTTGGAGAGGTGCCAGAACGCGAGCGCGGGATGCCTCCCGTAGCGCTCGGCGAGCGCCCCGTCGATCTGCCGGACCTTCTCGCGGTAGACGGGCGACGTGGGGCAGTGGTTGTGGCGGCCGCTCCAGAGGTTGCGCTGCGGCGCGACGGACTCCGGCCAGTTCATGCGGAGGACCTCGGGATACTTCTGCGCCATCCACGCGGGGCGGGCGCCGGAGGGCGTGGCGAGGACGACCGCCATGCCGCGCGCGGCGCAGCGGTCCATCACGTCGTCGAGCCAGTCGAACTCGTAGCGGCCCTCCTCGGGCTCGAGCGCGGTCCAGGAGAAGATGCCGACGGAGACCGAGTTGATCCCGGCGAGCGGGAAGAGGCGGAAGTCCTCGTCGAGGACGCCGGGCACGTGGCGCCACTGGTCGGGGTTGTAGTCGCCGCCGTGGAGGAGGAAGGGGAACCGGGGGTTGAGGGGTGCGTTCATGGCGCGATTTTACCGCACCGCCCCCGCGGAAGTCCAGTCCGGCGGCAGGCTCGTCGTTTGCAGCCTCGGGTCCGTCGGAGTAGAATCCGCTCGCATGAAGACGGAGAAATCGCCTGGCATCGCGGCGCTGGACGCCAACTTCCGCCCCGCGAAGGTGGAAGGATTCGAGGTCGTCTGGCATGACGCCCTGCGCGGCGGCGCGTTTGCGCTGGAGGGCCTGCCGTTCCGCGCCGGACCAGGCGCGCCGCTGCGGCGCCTGCCGGCGGCTCCCGATCCGCTCGCGGGCATCCCGGCCGCCGGGCTCGCGGCCCATGCCGCCGGGGCGTGCATCCGCTTCCGCACCGCGTCGCCGTGGATCGCCGTGCGCGCGACGCTCGGCGACGGCTGCGACATGAACCACATGCCGCGCGCGGGCAGCAAGGGGCTCGATCTCTACCGCGGCGTCGGCGCGGCGTCGCGCCATGCCGGGACGGCCCAGCCGAATCCCGACGACCGGATCCTGGAGCGCCTCCTCTGCCGGCGCGGCCCCGGCGACCGGTCGGTCGAGACCTGGCAGGCCAACCTTCCGCTCTACGGCGGGATCGAGGCGCTCGAAACCGGCCTCGCGCCGGGCTTCGTCCCGAAGCCGCCGCCGCGCCGCCGCATCGGGCGCGTCTGCTTCTACGGCTCGTCGATCACGCAGGGCGGGTGCGCCTCGCGCCCGGGCAACGCCTACACGACGATGGTCTGCCGCGCGCTCGACGCGGAGCAGGTGAACCTCGGCTTCTCCGGCTGCGCCCGCGGCGAGCCGGAGATGGTGGAGCTCGTCGCCTCGCTCCGCGGCCTCGCGGCGTTCGTCCTCGACTACGACCACAATTCGCCGACGCCGGAGCACCTCGCCGCCACGCACGAGCCGTTCTTCCGGACCGTCCGCGCCGCGCATCCCGACCTGCCGATCCTCGTCCTCTCCCGTCCCGACATCTGGCCCGACTCGCCCGCCGACGTCTCCGTCCGCCGCGACATCGTGCGGGCGACCGTCCGGCGCGCCCGGGCGCGCGGCGACCGCCGCGTGGCCTTCCTCGACGGCCTGCGCCTCTTCGGCCGCGCCGATCGCGACGACTGCACCGTCGACCGCATCCATCCGAACGACCTCGGCTTCCGCCGAATGGCCGACGCCACGCTCGCCGCCCTTCGCCGTCTCGGCGTGTCCTGATCCGCGGTCCAGGCGAGCCCCCGTCCGACGGCCGGCGTTTGACCGCGGCGAATCCATCGTGTAAAATCCACAGCATGCAAAACGCCGACGAACGCGGCGGAAAGGAGATCCCCGACATGGCCCAAGACGACGAATCCTCCGGCAAGCCGCAGCCGCTGCCCGGGCACGAGACACAGTCCGACGAGATGGCCTGCCCGAAGTGCGGCCGCTTCGTCGGCGCCGCCACGAAATGCCCCTACTGCGGGGCGAAGGTCGAGAAGCGCATGAGCCTCGTCGCCCTCCGCTGGGCCGCCGTCCTGCTCTCCACGGTCGGCCTCGTCCTGCTCTGGCTCATGGCCAGGACCCGCGAGCCCGAGCTCGTCCGCATCGGCGACATCGAGGCCACGATGAACTTCGGCGTGGTCCGCCTCGCCGGCGAGGTCCGGGGCGACCCGCGCCCGTTCAAGAACGGAAACGGCATGAGCTTCAACGTGAACGACGGCTCCGGCAGCATCGTCGTGTTCGTGGACCAGGCCCAGCGCAAGGCGATGATGGACGGCGGCCTCGTCCCGCGCCGCGGCGACGGCATCGACTTCGTCGCCCAGCTCCAGTCCTCCGCCTCCGGCAGCTCCGCCCGCATCCGCAGCCTGAACCCCTCGTCGTTCCGGCTCACGCGCGACGGCGGGGCGCCGGTCGCCCGCGCCGCCGCCGACGACGGCGGCGGGCAGGCGGGCGCGCCGGACCGGAGCGCCCGCCCCGCCCCGTCCGCGAAGGACCTCGGGCCCGCGGTGCCGTTCTCGGCGGTGGACGCCTCGCTCGTCGGAAAGTCGGTCGTGCTGGAGGGCACCGTGGTCGCGATCCAGGAGCCCGCGGCCGACTCGAAGCGGCCCTATGTCGTCACGCTCACGAACGGCGTCGAGGGCGTCGACCTCAAGGTCTGGCCGGACCAGTTCGCGCAGATCGCCGACGCGGCGTCGCTCACCGGGACGCCCGTCCGCGTGAAGGCCGCGGTCAAGCTCTGGAAGGACCAGGTGGACCTGCAGCTCAAACGGGGCGAAGACCTACAGCGCGCGGTCCGCCCGGCGCAGAAGCGCCGCGCGCCCGTCCCGGTCGCGACGGCGGCCGCCGAGAAGCTCGGAAGCTGGGTCACCGTCGTCGGTGCGCTCTCCGAGCCGGCCGACCTCGACGGCAAGGGCACGGCCTACAAGCTCACCGACGACTCCGGTTCGATCCAGGTGGTCTTCTGGAACTCCACCGTCCCGCCCGACCTCCAGAAGAAGGCCGCCGCGGCCGCGCGCGCGAGCGTCAACGGGAAGGTCCGGGAATACCAGGGGACGCGACAGGTCGTTCCCTCGAAGGCGGACGGCGTGGAGATCGCCGAGTAGGAGGCCGCCATGCTGACCACCTACTTCACGGTCCTTCTCGCGGTCCTCGCCGGCACGGCGATCGCGTGCGTGCTCGGGCTCCTGCCGGGCCTGCACATCTACAACGTGATGGGCGTCCTCGTTCTCGGCGTGCTTGGGCTCGCCAAGGCGGGGGTCGACGTCCCGCCCGAGGTCTACATCCCGGCGATGACCGGCATGGTCGTCGGCTGGTCGGTCGTGAACACGATCCCCGCGGTGCTCCTGGGCACGCCGGACGAGTCCGCGCTCTTCACGGTCCTCCCGGGCCAGAAGTACCTGATGGCCGGCCGCGGCTTCGAGGGGACGATGATCACGGCCGTGGGCGGGCTCGCGGGCGCGTGGTTCCTGCTGGCGGTCGTCGCGCCCTGCGCGCCGGTCTACCTCCCCGTCGCGCAGCAGGTCCTCAAGGGCCATATGCACTGGGTTCTCTGGATCATCATCACGTTCATGCTGATGAGCGAGTGGCCCAAGGGCGGCAACCGCGGCCGGGCCGGCTGGGCGAAGTTCTACGACGCGTGGAAGACGCTCCTCGCGGGCCTCGCGACGTTCCTGCTCTCGGGCCTGCTCGGGTTCATCCTGCTCACGGCCTCGCCGGTCTCGCACGAGGTCGCCTTCCAGAACATCATGCCGGCGTTCGTGGGGCTCTTCGCGGTGCCGTGGTGCCTTCTCAACATGATCTCGGCGGCGGACGTCCCCCCGCAGCGCCTCGCCAAATCGCTCGACCTCGACGGCGACGTCATCCTGCGCTCGGTCTGGTCGGGCGGGCTCGGCGGCGGCATCGCGGCCTACTTCCCGGTCGTCACGGGCGGCGTCGGCGGCATGCTCGCCGGCCACGCCTGCGCCCAGCGCGAGGAGCGCGTCTTCATCATGGGCCAGGGCGTCTCAAAGTTCATCTACTACGTCGGCGCGTTCATGCTGATGTTCGTCCCGGGCCTCAACCTCACCCGCGGCGGCGGCGCGTGGATGGTGAAGACCCTCTACGTCCCGGCCGGGATCTCCGACTACTACCTCGTCCTCGGCTCCATCGCCGTCGCGGCGGGCGTCTCGTATCTCCTGATGGAGCCGCTCACGCGTCTGACCGTCCGCTTCGTGTCGAAGTTCAACTACCGCCATGTCTCGACCGTCGCGCTCGTCGTCATCGTCCTGATGGTCCTCCTGATGACCGGCTGGATCGGGCTCTTCATCGCCGCCGTCGGCACCGGCATCGGGCTCCTCCCGGTCCTCTTCGGGTCGCGCCGCCTCAACTGCCTCGGCATCCTGCTGCTGCCCATCGCCTGCAACATGTCCGGATTCGGATACCGGATTGTGGACTTTCTCGGCCTGACGTGACGAAAGGAGCTCTCCGATGAAAGGATTCTCGCACTTCATGTCCGGCGTGGCGGTCGCCTCCTTCGGCCCGTGGGCGATCGACGCGGCCCTGCAGGGCAACCCGGTCTTCTTCATCCTCGGCGGCGCCGCGGGCATCCTGCCCGACACGCTCGACTTCAAGTTCTACCGCTTCTTCTACGAGCACGACGTCTACGTCCAGCCCGATCCGAAGGACCCCGACCCGGCGAAGATCGCCGAGGAGGTCGCGCGCGCCATCCGGATGGGCGTCGACGAGAAGCGCTACATCCGCCTCAAGCTCGGCTCCATCCGCCTCGGCGCCGACTTCTGGCAGCAGTATTCCGTGACGATCGACAACGAGGCAAAACAGATCGTCTGCCGCCTCGGGCCCGTCGTCAACACCGGGCAGGTCCCCGTCGAGGGAACCGAGCGGAAGGACGCCGTCGGCCGCGCGCCGCTTCCGGCGCCCGTGATCCAGACCTACGACGCCAAGCTCACGGTCGACATCTTCGACGGCCCCACGATCGGCTTCGCCCCGCGCGCGGACGGCGGCTTCGACCTGGAGTTCCTCCCGTGGCACCGCGAATGGTCGCACGCCCTCACGGTCGGGCTCTTCCTGGGCCTACTGTGGGCTCTCGTCTCCTGCTGCTTCGGCGCCTACACGCTCGCGTGGCAGGGGCTCGCCACCATCGCCGGATGCTACGCCGTCCACGTCGTCGAGGACCAGCTCGGGCACATGGGCTCGAACCTCTTCTGGCCGTTCACCAAGAAGCGCACCGAGGGGCTGCACTGGATGCACTCCGGCGACGGCCTCCCGAACTTCACCGCCGTGTGGGTCTCGTGCGTCCTGATCTTCTGGAACCTCTCGCGGCGCCAGCCGGCGCTCGAGCATCCGTTCCCGTTCTGGAAGCTCGTGCTCGTCGCCCTCGTCGTGCCCTACGCGATCTTCGGGATCCTGCGCCTCCTCCTCGACCGCGGCCGCAGGTCCTCCGCCCCCGCCGGCGACGACGCCGACGACGAGTGGAACGACATGAAGTCCTCGTGACGGCGAAGCCGCGCTAGCCGACGCCGGCGCGCAGCTCGGCGACCTTGGCGGCGACGGCGGCGGGCAGCTCCGCCGCGGGGACCTTCTCCGCGAGGGCGACGACCGCCGAGCCGCAGACGACGCCGTCGCCGTGCGGCGCGAGGCGGGCGGCGTCCTCGCCGGTCGAGACGCCGAAGCCGAGGCACAGCGGCAGGTCGCAGCCCTTGCGGATGCGCGCGGCGAGCGCGGCGACGTCCGAGAAGTCGAGCCCGCCCGTCCCGGTCACGCCGAGGCGCGTGATCACGTAGAGGAACCCGCCCGCGCCCTTCGCGATCTTCGCGAGGCGCGCGTCGGTCGTCGTGGGCGCCGCGAGGCGGATGACGTGCAGCCCGTGCGCGCCCGTGGCGGCCTCGAGCTCGCCCGCCTCCTCCGGCGGGATGTCGACGCACAGGACGCCGTCCGCGCCCGCCGCGGCGGCGTCGCGCGCGAGCGCCTCGTAGCCGTAGGCGAAGAGCGGGTTGCCGTAGCTGAAGAGCACGACGGGCGTCGCGTGTCCCGCCTCGCGGAAGCGCTTCACCATTGCGAGCGCGCCGCGCAGGTTCATGCCGCCCTTGATCGCGCGCTGCGACGCGCGCTGGATCACGGGGCCGTCCGCCGTCGGGTCGGAGAACGGGATTCCGAGCTCGATCACGTCCGCGCCGTGCCCGGCGGCGGCCGTCATCATGCCGAACGAGGTCTCCGCGTCCGGGTCGCCGGCCGTGAGGTAGATCACGAGCGCCTTGCGGCCCTGCGCCTTCAGGTCGGAAAAGGTCTGGTCGATGCGGTTCATGGTAGGTTGAAAGGTTGAAGGGTTGAAAGGGTTGGAACGGCGCGGGATTCTACCCGTTTCTATTAATAGAGTCAACCGGAAAATTCGGCACTGTTTTCGTCGTCGGCCGGCCTTGCCTTCCGGAGACGGATGTGCCAGACTCTTCCCCATGTCCTCCGCGATTCTGCTGATGCTCCTGACGGGCGCCCTCTGGGCGCTCGTGGGCGTGCTGTTCGGGGCGGCTCCGGCCGAGAAGGACCGCCTCTGGTCGTTCTTCGCGCTCAACGGCATCCTCTTCACGGCGTTCGTGTGGCTCACGCAGGTGCCCGCGGCCGCGCCTCCGCGCGAGGTGCTCCGCCTCGCGGCGCTGATCGTCCCGAGCGCCGTGGCGGAGGTGTTCGCCTTCCTCCTGCTCAAGCTCGCCATGGAGCGCGGCCCGCAGGGGATCGCCTGGTCCGTCTCGCAGAGCGCGATGGCGCTCGCCTTCCTCGGCTCCGTGGCCTTTCTCGGGACGCCCGCCTCGGCCGCGCAGTGGCTGGGGCTCGCGCTCGCCCTCGCCGCGCTCGCCCTCTTCGCGCGGGTCCGGCCGGCGGGTCCGGCCGGCGCGGACGCCGGCGGGCCGCGCTACTGGCGGATCCTTCTCGCCTCGTTCCTCCTGATCGGCGCCGGGCAGTTCCTCCGGCTCGTGCCCGGCCATGCCGGCCTCTCGTCCGCGGCCCTGACGTGGCGCCTTCCCCTCCAGGCCCCCTTCGGCATGATCTTCTGGACCGCCGCCTGCCTGTCCACGGGCCGCTGGAGGCCGCGCCTCGTCTGGCGGCAGGCGCTGCCATACGCCGTCGTCGTCGCGCTCGGGCAGATCGCCTTCTACCGCGCGACCGACGCCGCGGACGCGCTCCGCCTCACGGCGGTCGTCCTGCCGGTCTCGATCGGAACCTGCATCCTGCTCTTCGCCCTTTGGTGCCGCTTCGTCCGAGGCGAGCGCCTTTCGCGCGTTGGCTGGGGCGCCGTCGCGCTCGACATCGCGGGCATCGTCCTGCTGTCCTGCGCCTAGCCGAAATCTCCAATCCTTCCTACCGACATGAAAGAAATCCAGACCATGTGCAACTTCGCGGCGCCGCCGATGGAGCGGATCCGCGTCGGCTTCGTCGGAATCGGGGAGCGCGGCACGACCGCGGTCTTCCGCGTGTCCGGCATTCCCGGAACGGAGACGGCCGCGCTCGCCGACCTGCGTCGCGACCAGTGCGAGCGCGCGAAGGCGTGGCTCGAGGAGAGGGGGCGCCCCGGCGCGAAGCGGATCCACGGCGGCGAGGAGGAGTCGTGGAAGGCGGTGTGCGACGACCCGGGCGTCGACGTCGTCTACGTGACCGCGCCCGCGCCGCTGCACCCGCGGATCGTCCTCTACGCGCTCCGCGCCGGCAAGCACGTGCTCACCGAGGTGCCGGGCGCGCAGACGCTCGACGAGGCGTGGGAGATCGTCGAGACGTGCGAGAAGGCCCGCCGCCACTGCATGATGCTCGAGAACTGCTGCTACGGCGAGATGGAGATGCTCGCGTGGAACCTCGCGCACAAGGGCCTCCTCGGCACACTCGTCCACGCCGAGGGCGGCTACATCCACAACCTCGTGTGGCGCCAGCTCGAGGACAACTTCCGCAACCGCGCGAACTTCGGCGGCGGCACGGTCCACGGCTTCGGCAACACCTACCCCACGCACGCGCTCGGCCCGATCTGCCTCTACATGGACGTCAACCGCGGCGACCGGATGCAGAGCGTCGTCTCGATGTCGTCGCTCGCCGCCGCCAACCGCGAGTTCGCCGAGGCCACCTATCCGCCGGGCTCCTGGCAGCGCCGCACCGAGTGGCTCACCGGCGACATGAACACCTCCATCATCCGCACGGCGCGCGGCCGCACGATCATGATGCAGTACAGCACCGCGTCGCCGCGCCCCTACAGCCGCATCAACCTCGTGCAGGGGACGAAGGGCTGCTTCTACGACTATCCGCCGCGCCTCGCGCTCGCGCAGAAGCCCGGCGACGAGGCGGAGTGGATGGACGGGGCCGCGTTCGAGAAGGCGCGGAAGGAGCACATGCACCCGCTGTGGCGCACGACCGGCGAGCTCGCCGCGAAGGACGGCGGCCACGGCGGCATGGACTTCATCATGGACCTGCGCTGGGTCTGGTGCCTGCGCAACGGCCTGCCGCTCGACATGGACGTGTACGACCTGGCGAGCTGGAGCGCGATCGTTCCCTGCACGGGCGAGAGCGACCGCAACGGCGGCGCGCCCGTCGAGATCCCCGACTTCACCCGCGGCGGCTGGAAGACCGCGAAGCCGGCCTCGATCGGCGACGTCGACCTCAAGAAGATGGGGTTCTAACCCCTTCCCGCCTCTCCGCCGCGCCATCGGAGCCGGAAGGAACGGACGCAGCGGATTTTCCAAGCCGTGACGATTCACGTAGACTATTTTTTCCATTTCGTGACAAATCTGCATTTCGAGATTTTCCATTTCGTGACAAACACTTGACATCCACCCCTCGGGATGTTAGTCTCCGCGCGTCTCCTGGAAAGGATCGGAACAAATGGTGAAACGGTGTTTTCGGCGGAAGGCCTACGATGAAATGCTGGACTGGAAGAACCGGCTCGCGGACAAGTACGCCCTCCTCGTCGAAGGGGCGCGGCGCGTGGGCAAGTCGTTCCTCGTGAGCGACTTCGTTTCGCGGGAATACCAATCGTCGATCTTCATCGACTTCTCCCATTCCGACAAGCTGACGAAGGCCGCCAAAAAGGAATTCGCCAACGCGGACGGGGTGGAAGACCTGCTGACCCGCCTCGAGCTCCTCTTCAAGGTTCGGCTCGTTCCCGGGAAGTCGTGCGTCGTCTTCGACGAGGTGCAGCGGTTCCCGGTCGCGCGGGAAATGATCAAGTCCTTCATGGAATACGGGAAGTACCATTTCATCGAAACCGGTTCGCTTGTGGGCATCCGGGAAAACGTGAAGGACATCCAGATTCCGTCCGAGGAGCACGGAATGAAGCTGTTCCCCCTCGATTTCGAGGAGTTTCTGGACGCCCTCGGCGAGACGATGGCGAAGGACTTCATCCGCGAACGCTTCACGGCCCGGCGGCCGCTCGGCGAGTCCCTCCACGGGAAGGCGATGTCCCTCTTCCGTCTCTACATGGCCGTGGGCGGGATGCCGCAGAGCGTCGAAGCGTATCTGACGGCGGAAGACCACGCGCTCGAAGCGGCCGAAAGCGCGAAACGGGAAATCCTCGATCTCTACGACCGGGACATCGGCAAATACGCGAAGGGCTACGCCTCGAAAGTCCGGTCCGTCTTCCGGACGATCCCGGCCGAACTGACCAAACGGGAGAAGAAGTTCCATCTTTCGGACATCGACGCGAACGCGCGGATGCGCCGGTACGAGAACGCATTCCTCTGGCTCGAGGACGCGATGGTCGCGAACATCGCCTACAACGCGACGAACCCGAACGTGGGGCTGGCGATGTACCGCGACAACTCGTCGTTCAAATGCTATTCGCTGGACACGGGGCTGCTGCTCACCCAGGCGATGTCCGGCGGACCGGAGCCGGACGGACGGCTGCTCCGCGCGGTCCTCCACGACAATGTCGGCGTGAACGAAGGGATGTTCTTCGAGAATGTCGTGGCGCAGTCGCTTGCGGCGCGCGGCCGGCCGCTGTTCTTCTATTCAAGGTCCGATCCCAAGAGGATCGAGAACACGATGGAGGTCGATTTTCTGATCAAGAACGGAATCAAGGTCAGTCCGGTTGAAGTCAAGTCGGCCAACTATCGTTCGCACAAGTCGCTGGACCGCCTGATCGCCAAGTTCCCGAGGCACCTGGGAGTCAAATACGTGGTTTGCACGGCCGACTTGCACGAGGCGGGAGGTATCGTCTACCTGCCGGTTTACATGGCCCATCTCATCTAGACCCCGCCGCCGCCCGCTTCCGAACACAAACCCCGAACATGAAACGCATTTCCCTCTTCGTCGACGCCGCGGCGCCGGTCCGCGGGGCGGACGGTTCCGCCGGACATCCCTTCCCGACACTCGAGGCCGCGCGCGACGCGCTCCGGCGCCGCCGCGCGTCCGGCGCGATTCCGCGCGGCGCGCCGGTCGACGTCCTCGTGCGCGAGGGCGTCTACCGGCTCAAGCGTCCGCTCTCGTTCGACGCGCGCGACGGCGGCACCGCGGGGGCGCCGATCACATGGCGCGCCGCGGGCGCCGGAATGCCGGTCGTCACGGGCGGCATCGACCTTACGACGGGCTGGGAGGAATCGGAGGTCGACGGCCTCGCGTGCTGGCGCCGGCCGATGCCGGAGGCGCGCGGCCCGCACGGCGTCCGCTTCACGCAGCTCTTCGTCGGCGGCGCGCGCCGCTACCGCGCGCGGCTGCCGCGCGAGGGGTTCTGGCGGTTCGACGGCATCCCGCCCGCCGAGGCGAGGCGCGACGCCGGCGGCGCCTTCCACGGCGCGATGTCGGCGCGCCTCCCGGCCGAGGTGGCGCGCGCGCTTCGCGACCCCGCGGCGCTGCGCGAGGCGGAGTTCGTCGTGCCCGACCACTGGTACGAGAACCACCTCCGCGCCGCGTCGCTCCGGGGGCGCACGGTGCGGTTCGAGACGTGCGGATTCTCGCGCCTCTCGAAGGACGAGACCGGGCGCGCCGCGCGCTTCCGGCTGGACAACGTCCGCGCGGGCCTGACGGAGCCCGGCTTCTGGTTCCTCGACCGCGCAAAGGGCGAGCTGCTCTACCTGTCGCTGCCGGGCGAGAAGCGGAACGAGACGCCGGTCGAGGCGCCCGTCCTGCCCTGCCTGCTGCGCGTGGCGGGCGACCTCTTCGACCCGGCGCGGCGCGTCCGCCACCTGCGCTTCGAGTTCCTCGACCTGCGCGCGCAGGAGTGGGAGCTGCCGCGCGAAAGCCCGGGCGTCCGCCAGGCCGCGTTCCAGGTCCCCGCCGCGGTGCACTTCGAGGGCGCGGAGGACTGCGCGCTCTACGCCTGCCGCGTCTCGCGCACCGCGGGCTGGGCGGTGGAGCTGCTGCGCGGCTGCCGCCGCTGCCGCGTCGTCGCCTGCTCGCTGCGCGACCTCGGCGCCGGCGGCGTGAAGATCGGGCACGAGGGACCGCTGCCGGACGTCTGGTTCGACGAGATCTCGCGCGGCCTCGACGCCGCCGCGCTCGGCTGGGGCCCGCGCGCCTCCGACCCGCGCTCGGCGCCGCAGCGCCCCGGGGCGGCACGAACCTCCGTCTCCCCCGGCCCGGCCGCGGCGACGGTCGCCGACTGCTCGATCGTCGGGGGCGGGCGCCTCTTCCATTCCGCGATCGGCGTGTGGTGCGGCGACGCCGGCGGCTGCCGGATCGTCCACAACGAGATCCGCGACTTCTTCTACTCCGGCGTCTCCTGCGGCTGGTCGTGGGGCTACATGCCGGCGCACGCGCGCGACAACCGCATCGAGGGCAACCGCGTCTCCGACATCGGCCACGGGATGCTCTCGGACATGGGCGCCGTCTACACGCTCGGGCGCCAGCCCGGGACCGTCGTCGCGCGCAACTTCGTGCACGACGTCGGCAGCTACGGCTACGGCGGCTGGGGGCTCTACGCGGACGAGGGGACGAGTTGGGCGCGCTTCGAGGAGAACGTCGTCCTGCGCACCCGCAGCGAGGGCTTCCACCAGCACTACGGCCGCGACAACCTCGTCCGCCGCAACCTCCTCGCGGACTCCGGCGAGGCGGGGGCGCGCCTCTCCCGGGGTGAGGCCTTCCGAGCGCTCTCGCTCGAGGGCAACGCGGTGCTGCACCCCGCCACGGGCGCCGCGCTGCGCCTCCCCGCCGCCGGCGGCGCCGCCGCGGACGTCCGCGGCAATCTCTTCGCCCCCGCGCCGGGCGCGCCGGGCGCGCCCCCGACCGCCGGCTTCGCGCTCTGCGACGGCGGCGCCGCCGCGCCCGACCCCGACGGCGCCCTCCCGGCGCCGCGCCTCCCGCGCGCCGCCGCGCGCGGCACGCTCTCCGCGGAGGAGGCCGCGCGGATCATGGCCGAGGCCGGCCCGCGCTATCGCGGCCGCACCCTGCCGGACTCGATCGACGACATCCCGCCGGAGCCGGAGACGACCCGCGCGCTCCTCGAGCCGGTGCTTCTCGCCGCGCCGCTCGCGTGGCGTCTCGCGGGCGACCCCGCCGATCCGCCCGACTTCTGGAAGGCGCACGACCGCGCCGGGATTCCGTGCGAGCCGGACGCGCCGGTCACGGTCTCGATGACGCTCGAGAACCGCGGCTTCGCGCCGGTCGCCGGACGCTACCGCTTCCGCGTGGAGCCGGCCGGCGCCGCGCGTATCGAAGGATCGAAGACGCTCGCCTTCGACCTCGCGCCCGACGGCCGCGCCGGCTGGGAGGCGACGCTCGTCCCGACCGGCAAGGCGACATTCTTCCGTCTCGTCGCGACCTGCTCCGCCCCCGACCAGCCCGGCGCCGACCTCCGGTTCGAAAGTCCCCGCCTCGGGGCGTTCTAGAATCGCGCGGCATGGTGCACGACATCGTTCAGACGGGATTCGCGGCGCGGATGCGGGTCGATCTGCGGGACGCCGCGGCGGACGAGCCGCTCGTCGAGGCGGGGCCGCTGCGCCTCGCGCTGCGGATGGCGGGGCGGACGCCCGGGCTCGAGCGCTACGACCGCGACGCCGGGAACTACCTCGCGTTCCCGATGCCGGACGGCTCGTGCCCCGTCGTCGAGGCGACGCTCGCCGGGCTGCGCGTCGGGATTCCGCTCGGGCTCCTGGCGCAGCCGGGCGGCGTCCACGACGTCGAAGTCCGCGTGGCGGGGTCGCATTTCTCGATCGCGATGGACGGCCATGTCGACGACGACATGTTCTCCGTGCCTTCGCTCGAGACCGACCTCGACGCGCCACGGACGCTCTCGCCGCGCGTGGCGTCGGTGCGGGTGTCCGTCCCGGCCGAGCCGGACGCACCCGGGCGCATCTCCGACGCGCGTCCGATCGCGCGGAGCATCCAATACTGGACGCCCGACGGCCACGACGCCTGGGTCGGCGACGTCGCGCCGGGCTTCTTCGGCGGGCGGCTGCACCTCTTCTACCTCTTCGACCGGCGCCACCACGGCAGCAAGGGCGGCGCGGGCGGGCACGCCTTCGCGCACCTCTCTACGCCCGACCTCGTGCACTGGGACGAGCACCCGGACGCCGTCCCCGTCGAGCAATGGTGGGAGACGGTTGGGACGGGCACGCCCTTCGTGCACGAGGGGCGGCTCTGCCTCGCCTACGGGCTCCACACCGAACGCCTCTCGAAGGATCCCGCCCTTCCGGCGGGCGCGACCTACGCGGTGTCGGAGGACGGCGTCCGTTTCCGCAAGACCGGGCGGATCGTCCACCCGACGCGGAACCCGACGATCGTCAACCGTCCGGACGGCCTCCTCGGCCTCGCGGCCGGCTACGACGGCCAGAGCGGGCTCTGGACGGCCCCGCGCCCGGAGGGCCCCTGGACGCTCCGCGACGCGACGCTGCCGACGAGCGGCGACTGCCCGTGCCCGTTCGAGTGGCGCGGCCACCACTACGTCCTCCAGGGGTTCGGCGGCTTCGCCCACAGCGCCACCGGCGAGCCCGGCTCCTGGGAGGACTGGGCCGCGGCGGGGCTCGCGCCGTACGACGGGCTCGCTGTCCCGATGGTCGCGCCGTTCGGCGCCGACCGCCGCATCCTCGCCGGCTGGCTCGGCTTCCACGACGAGGCGTGGTGGGGCGGCTGGCTCGTCCTGCGCGAACTGGTGCGGTTCCCGGACGGCACGCTCGGCACGAAGTGGGTGCCGGAGATCGAGCCGCCGTCGCCGCCCGAGACGTTCGCCGCGGAGCCGGGGCGCCCGCTCCGCGTCGCGTTCCCGCGCGAGGACGCGGAAGGCCCGGCGCTCGTCTTCCGGCTCGACCCGGCGGCGCGCACGGCGTCCTTCGCCGACGACGTGCCGGAGCCCCGCTTCGGCGCGCTCCATTCCGCGAACAACGTCCGCATCGGACATCTCCCGGACCTCGGGGCCGGCGCCGCCGTCCGGATCGTCCGGCACTACGACCCGAAGGGCGGCGCGACGATCTTCGACGCGGAGATCGGCGGCTGCCGGACCCTGATCTGCCGCCGCCGCGGCCGCTACCGCGCGGCCGTCCGTGGGGACGGGCCGAGCAGGCGGTGGTATTCCTGCAGGCTGTAGACCGCCTCCTCCGCCCGGTCCTCCGCGAGCCCCGCCACGGCGGCGCGGAAGCCCGCGAGGGTCGTCGTGAGCGGCACGCCCGCCGCGGTCGCGGCGGTGCGCAGGCGCGCGTTGTCCTCGGTCGCCTCGTGGCCCGTCTCGGCCGTGCTCACGATCCAGCCGACCGCCTTCTCGCGCAGCAGGTCGAGCGCGCTCGGCCGCCCGCGCGAGATGCGGAAGACGGCCTTGCTCTTGATCCCCGCGGCCCAGAGTGCCGTCGAGGTGCCGAGCGTCGCGTAGATCCCGTAGCCGAGCCGCGCGAGCTCGCGCGCAAGCTCCACGCCACCGGCCTTGTCCTCGTCGCGCAGCGAGACGAACACGTCGCCGCCCTTCGGCAGCGGGCTCCCCGCCGCGACCTGGCTCTTGAAGTAGGCGATCTCCGGGTCGGCGTCGATCGCCATCACCTCGCCCGTCGACTTCATCTCCGGCGTGAGCGCCACGTCCGCGCCCGGGAACCGTGCGAAGGGGAAGACGGCCTCCTTGACGCAGTGGTACGGGATTCTGGACGAGAGACACGAGACGTCAGACGAGCCGTCGCGTCCCGCGTCTCCCGTCTCACGTCCGAGGATGTCGTCGAGGGTTTCGCCGACCATGCAGCGCGCGGCGACGTCGGCGAGCGGCCAGCCCACGGCCTTGGAGACGAACGGCACGGTGCGCGAGGCGCGGGGATTGACCTCGATCATCCACACCTCGCCCTTGCGGACGGCGAGCTGGATGTTCATGAGGCCGACGACGTGCAACTTCTCCGCGAAGACGCGCGCGATGCGCTCCACCTCGGCGATCGTCCCGGGCGGGAGCGAGCGCGGCGGGGTGACCGCGGCGGCGTCGCCGGAGTGGCAGCCCGCCGCCTCGACGTGCTCGAGGATCGCGCCGACGACGCACCGGCGGCCGTCCGCGACGCAGTCCACGTCGAGCTCGACCGCGTGGTCGAGGAACTTGTCCACAAGGATCGGCTTGCCGTGCGCGGCGGCGACGGCCTCCGCGGCGTATTTCTCCAGCTCCTCCGGCGTGGAGACGATCGCCATCGCGCGCCCGCCGAGGACGAAGCTCGGGCGCACGAGGACGGGGTAGCCGAGCTTCGCGGCGATCCGGCGCGCGTCGGCGACGGAGTGCGCGATGCCGCTCGGCGGCTGCTTCACGCCCGCCTCGGCGACGAGCGCCTGGAACTCGTCGCGGTCCTCGGCGCGGTCGATGTCGCGCGGCGAGGTGCCGAGCACCTTCACGCCCGCCGCCTCGAGCCGCGCAGCGAGGTTGAGCGGGGTCTGTCCCCCGAGCTGGACGATCGCGCCGTCGCACCCCTCGCGCTCGTAGACCTCCATCGCGTCCTCGAACGTCAGCGGCTCGAAGTAGAGCCGGTCGCTCGTGTCGTAGTCGGTCGAGACCGTCTCGGGGTTCGAGTTCATCATCACCACCTCGAACCCGCGCTCCCGCAGCGCGAACGCCGCGTGGCAGCAGCACCAGTCGAACTCGATGCCCTGCCCGATGCGGTTCGGTCCGCCGCCGAGGACGAGGACCTTGCGGCGGCGCTGCCCCCGCGAATGCTCAATGCCCGATGCACAATGCACAATGGAATCGCGTTCTGCATTGTGCATTGTGCTTTGTACATTGTGCATTGTGCATTGTGCATTGCGCATTGACCGTCTGTCGTCCCATCCGTAGCACGAATAGAAGTACGGCGTCGCCGCCTCGAACTCGCCGGCGCAGGTGTCGACCGCGCGGAACTCCGGCCGGATGTCGAGCGCGAGGCGCCGCGAGCGGACCGTGTCCTCGGTCGTGCCGCACGCCTCCGCGATCTCCGCGTCGGAAAGTCCGAAGACCTTCGCCTGGCGGAGAAGCTGCGCTTCTTCGCCAGGGTCGCAGGTCAGCAGGTCGCAGGTCGCAAAACTCGACTTGCGACCTTTCGACTTGCGACCTGCGACTTGCGACCTGTGACTTGCAACCTGTGACTTGCGACTTGCAACCCGCGTCTGGAGAAAGACGCGGAACGCCGCGACCTCGGCGATCTCGCGGCGGAACCAGGGGTCGAAGCGCGAGAGGTCGTGGTAGCGCAGGGGCGCCTCGAGCGAGCGCACGGCCTTGCACCAGGCCTGCTTGAAGGTGCGCCCGATGGCCATCACCTCGCCGACGGCCTTCATCTGCGTGCCGAGCGTGATGTCCGCGCCGGGGAACTTCTCGAACGCGAAGCGCGGAACCTTGACGACGACGTAGTCCAGCGCCGGCTCGAAGCACGCGGGCGTCTTCTTCGTGATGTCGTTCGGGAGCTCGTCGAGCGTGTAGCCGACGGCGAGCAGCGCGGCGATCTTGGCGATCGGGAAGCCGGTCGCCTTCGACGCGAGTGCGGACGAGCGAGACACGCGCGGGTTCATCTCGATGATCACGCGGCGGCCGTCCCTCGGATTGACCGCCCACTGGACGTTCGAACCGCCGGTGGCGACGCCGACCTTCTCCAAGACGCGGATCGAGTCGTCGCGCATCGCCTGGTATTCGCGGTCCGTGAGCGTCTGGATCGGGGCGACGGTGATCGAGTCGCCCGTGTGGACGCCCATCGGGTCGAGGTTCTCGATGGAGCAGACGATCACCGCCGTGCCGGCGCGGTCGCGCATCACCTCCATCTCGAACTCCTTCCAGCCCTCGAGGCATTCCTCGACGAGCACCTCGCCGTTCAGGGACGCGGCGAGCCCGCGCGCGACGATGGCGTCGAACGATGCCGCGTCGCGCGCGATGCCGCCGCCCGTGCCGCCGAGCGTGAAGCCGGGGCGCACGACGAGCGGCCACGAGCCGATGGCGCGCGCGACGGCGCGCGCCTCCTCGGGCGTGTGCGCGCTGCCGCCGCGCGGCAGGTCGAGCCCGAGCTCGCGCATCGCGCCCTGGAAGAGGTTGCGGTCCTCGGCGCGCGCGATGGCGTCCGCGTCCGCGCCGATGAGCTCCACGCGGTAGCGGCGCAGCACGCCGCTCTTCGAGAGCTCCATCGCGAGGTTGAGCGCAGTCTGGCCGCCGAGCGTCGGCAGGAGCGCGTCCGGGCGCTCGCGGCGGATGACCTCGTGCAGCACGTCGGCCGTGAGCGGCTCGATGTAGGTGCGGTCCGCGCGCTCGGGATCGGTCATCACCGTGGCGGGGTTTGAATTGGCGAGCACCACCTCGTAGCCCTCGCGCTTGAGGGCCTTCACCGCCTGGACGCCGGAGTAGTCGAACTCGCACCCCTGGCCGATCACGATCGGCCCGGCGCCCACGACGAGGATCTTGCGGATGTCGGTTCTTTTGGGCATGGTTTGAAGGTTCGCAGGTTCGAAAGTTCGAAGGTTCCAGGTTCGAAGCCGCCTTCGGCGGCGTTCCAGGCGCGCTTCGCGCGCGTTTGAAGGCGGCTTCGCCGCCGTTCGCCTTTGCGGGTAGCAACATCCGTGCCACGCGGGCGCGCGAGGCGGGTGCGGCCGCCATCCATCAGAGCGCAAAGGCCGCAACGGCGTGGACCGATGTGTCCTCGTACGCCGCTTCGCGGCTAGGACACGATCGGCCCGCGCCACCCGCGAAACTGTCCAACCCCGCCACGGCAACCGACAAAAACTGTAAAGCCTGACATCCGCCCGCCGATCAGACGTCGAAGAGCCGTTCGGCCGGAATCAGAAAATCGAAATAGCCGTCCGCTTCGACGCGCGGGGAGAGTCGCCCCTCGTAGACCAGCGCCGTGCGGACAGTCGTCCTGCGAGGCGTTCCGAGCGCCTCTACCTTTGCCTGCACTTCGTCCGCGACCTCCTCGCCGATTTCGGCCTTGCGCTTGATCTCCACGACGCACGTCGATCGCGGCGCCTGAAGCAGCAGATCGACCTGGCATCCGCGACCGCGGGCCGTCCGCGCGTTGCGCCACGGCGCGGCGGACAGGAGAAGCGTCCTGTCGAATCCCAGCAATGGCAGAAGCTGGGGAAGGTTGGCCAGCACGAGATTCTCGAACTGGAGCCCGCGAATGGCGTTCCAGCCGGGAAGCTGGCCGAGTGAGACGAACCGGAAGGAGCCGGCCTTGACGGACTCGGCGTTGGGTTCGATGTATTTCAGGTAGAACCGCGTGTAGTTGTCGCGCAGCCGGTAGAGCGTTCGCCCGGACGGACGGCCCGTCTCGGGATTGATCCCGGCGTCGGCGGCCAGAAAACCGGCCAGAACGAGCTCGTTCAAGGTCCGCGTGAGCACGCCGTTCGCCGCCGCGCCCGTTTTCCTGGATATTTCCGAGGCCGTGAGGCTTCCTCCCGACACCGCGCGCAGGAGTTCCTTCTTGCCGGCCGCCTTCGGACCGAAGACGTCGGCGAAGGCCGCATCGAATTCCCGGAACAGCGGCCCCTCCGGGAGAAAGCACAGCCGCCGGACGTTTTCCTCCGCCGACAGGGAGGGATCAACGTCCTCGAGAAACTTCGGCACGCCCCCCGTCACGGAGAGAACGTCGAACTTCTCCCGCGCCGGAACCCTTGTGTCCCGGCGCCCCCAGAAGGCGCGGCATTGGGCGAGCGTGAGCTCGGGCAGCACGATGTCCAGCGAGTCGCGTCCGACGAACGCCGTATTCTCCAGAATGTTCTCCGAGATCCACGCCGAAACGGAACCGCACAGGACGACGACGAGGTCCTTCCGCCTGTGGAAGAAACGGTCCCACGCGATCTTCAGCCGCCCGGGAAAGTCCGGATCGTATTTTCCCATCCACGAAATCTCGTCCAGCAGGAGAACGACGCGCCCCGTTGCCGGAATCTTTTTCGCCAGAACGGAAAACGCCTCGGTCCAGCCGTGGAACCGGAACTCCGGCTCCCGGGTCTGGAGGGCGAGCTGCGACGCGAATTCCGCGAGCTGGTCCCCGTTCGTCATCCCCTTGCGCGGAGCGAGCCCCTCGAACTGCAGCAGCCGGGCCTTCGAGCGCCGCGCGAACTCCTCGACGAGCGTGCTCTTGCCGATCCGGCGCCGCCCGCGGCACGTCACGAGCGATGCCTTTGGCCTGCGCCATAGCGCATCCAGGAGTCCGAGTTGGTCCGATCTTCCGACGAACATGAATCACCTCTGCGTCTTCCGGGCGCATCGTCGTGCCCGCAACACGGCCGGAATCTATCGGATTCGTGCGACAAAGTCAAGCGAAAAACGTGTAGTTTCACAAAATCAGATAAAAATCAATTATTCAATTTAGTCTAACTTTGTGCAATTTTACAAAATCAGATACCTGTTTCGGCCGATCGACGCAATCGACACAATCGACAAAGGCCAAGCGGCATTGTCAATTGGAATTGGCCATTGGCAACACTTGCACACTGGCAACATTGGTCGAGTGTTGCCAATGTGGAAAGGTTGCCAGTTCCAATGTTGCCGGTTGCCAATCGGCGCGGACCGAGCGAAGCGAGCTATGACGGGATGCGCGCGGCGGCGGAGCCGGTTCGCGCATCCCTCAGGAGTTCCCGGAACCGCGCGAACAGCGGGGCGGCGTCGTGCGGGCCGGGGCAGGCCTCGGGGTGGTACTGGACGGAGAAGGCCGGGAGGGTCTTGTGGCGGAGGCCCTCGATGGTGCCGTCGTTGAGGTTGACGTGCGTGACCTCGAGCTCCGGCGGGAGGGAGTCCGCGAGGACCGCGAAGTTGTGGTTCTGCGAGGTGATCTGCACCCGGCCCGTCGCCAGCTCCTTCACCGGATGGTTGCACCCGTGGTGCCCGAACGCGAGCCGCCCCGTCTTCGCGCCGCAGGCGAGGGCCAACAACTGGTGTCCCAAACAAATTCCCATGACGGGAATGCTGAATGCTGAATGCTGAATGCTGAATGTCCGCTTGCCGTCAACTGCATCCGCATTGTGCATTGTGCATTGTGCATTGTGCATTTCCAGCGGGGCGAGGCCGAGGATCTTCCGGATGTTCTCGATCGCGTAGGGAAGGGCCGCCGGGTCGGCGGGGCCGTTGGAGAGGAAGACGCCGGCGGGCTTGAGCGCGAGGACCTCCTCCGCGGGCGTCTTCGCCGGCACGACCCGCACCCGCGCGAACGACGCGAGCGACCGCAGGATGTTCGCCTTCACGCCGAAGTCGTAGACCACTACCAGCGGGGCGGCGGCCGCCGCCCCGCTGAATGACGGGTGCGCCTGCGGCGCAAATGAAGGGTGCCGCTCCGCGGCAAATGGCGGGTGCGCCTGCGGCGCAAATGACGGGTGCCGCTTCGCGGCAAATGAAGAAGTCTCTGCGTTCTCTGCGCTCTCTGCGTGAGATCCAAGCTCTGCGTTCTCTGCGCGCTCTGCGTGAGGAAACAAAGACGCGAGACGCGAGACGTGAAACGAGCCAGGCTCTGCGTTCTCTGCGCGCTCTGCGTGAGATTCAAACTCCGCGTAAGAAGCGGGAAAGTCGTATGCTCTGCGTGTCGAGACCTTCGCGGCGTAGTCCTGTCCATCGAGGCCTTCCCAGGAACGGGCCCGCTCGACCGCCTCCGAGGGGTCGAGCGGCTCGTCCGAGACATGCAGGTACGCCTTCTGCGAGCCGTGGTCGCGGAGGTGGAGCGTGAGGCTCCGCGTGTCGAGGGCGCGAAGCCCCGGCACGCCCGCGTCGGCGAGGAGCCGGTCGAGCGGAAGGGTCGAGCGGAAGTTGGACGGCTCCGCGAGCTCGTTCACGACGAGCCCGGAGAGGAAGAGCCCGCGCGACTCGGCGTCGTCGGGGTTCGTCCCGTAGTTGCCGACCTCGGCGGTCGTGAGCGCGACGATCTGCCCGGCGTAGGAGGGGTCCGTGGCGATCTCCTGGTAGCCGGACATCCCGGTGTTGAAGACCGCTTCGCCGAGCCGGTCATCCCGCGCGCCGAACGCGACGCCGCGGAACACCGCGCCGTCCGCCAGCGCGAGGAATCCCGCGCGCTCGCGCTCGGCCTTCCATTTTTCCTCGTAGTTCATGCGCGATACGGAAGCATTCCCCGTGCCACGGGCGGAACTTCGCTTTTCACGAACGCAAAGGCCGCAACCGCGCGGGCCGACGTGTTCTTGCACGCCGCTTTTCCGTTTCAAAAACAGCCCGGCGACCATCCAGTCGTTTTACAATTTTTGTATGGGCGGAAAACGAAGCGGCGAGGCGGGCGATGGCGGGAGGTCCTACAGCCCGCGTGCCGGGCGGGGACCACCCTCGCGCAGAAGCCGCGGGAGCAGGAAGACGCACCACTGCGGCATCGTGAAGACGGAGCGGTTCCAGCCGACGTTTCCGTTCACGACCTTGACGCCCCAGGCGACGTCCGGGTAGCGCTCGCCGTCGATCAGGGCGCGGAGGGACTTGCCGCGGGCGTTCTCCGACTTGACCTCGACCGGAACGAGCCGGTCGCGGCACCGCAGGAAGAAGTCCATCTCGAGCGTCGCGTTCTCGCGCTTCCACCAGGCGGTGTCGGCGCCGGCCTTCGCGAAGGCCTCGGCGACGATGTTCTCGAAGAGGGCGCCCTTCCAGGTCCCCAGGTTGCGGCGGGCGCGGACGTCGAGCTGCGCCTCGTCGTCGAGCTGCGCGACGAGAAGCCCGCTGTCGGCCATGTAGAGCTTGTAGCGCGAAGGATCGACGTTTCCCTTGACGGGCAGCTCCGGAAGGTTCAGGGCGTGGCAGACGTTCGCGACGCCGGCGTCGCGGAGCCACTCCACGCAGCCCCAGTATTCCCGGAAGCGCGCCCCGTGCGCGACCTTGGAGATCTGGAACTTGCGGTTCTCCTTCGCGAGCTGCGCGGGAATGGCGTCGAACACGCTCAGGATGCGCGCCTGGTCGAGTCCCTCGGCGTACTTCCGGACGTCGGCCCGGTAGTCCGCGAGGATGCGGCGCTGCGCGTCGAGCGTGCCCTCGAACGACCGGTTGGCGAAGTATCCCGAGAGGACGTCCGGCATGCCCCCGAGCGTGCAGTAGTCGATGAACAGACGCCCGAACGTTTCGCATTCGAGCGCGGAGAAGGGTGCCGCATCGACGAGACGGCCAAGCCATTCGTCGGGAATCTCCGGCGGGTAGCCGCATGCAACCAGAAACTCGCGGAAGTCGAGCGATCGCATCTCGACCGTCTCCTGGTATCCGACGCTCACGCTGGGGATGCGCTTGTAGTGGACGCCGAGGAGCGAACCACTGCAGATGACGTCGCAGCGGCCGTCCTGCGCGAGGAACTTCAGCGCGGTCGCGACTTCGGGAGCGTCCTGGATTTCGTCGAAGAAGAGCAGCGTCCTGCCTTCCGGGAGCCGGATCGACGGGTCGACGAGCGTGAGGTTTCGCCGGATCGCATCGGCGGAGAACCCGTCCCGCACGATCCCCTTGAACGCCGGCCTCTCGACGAAGTTGACCTCGACGAACGACTCGTAGCGCGGTCGGGCGAACTGGCGGATGCTCTCCGTCTTGCCGACCTGCCGGGCGCCTGTGACGATCAGAGGCAGATGCCCCTTTCGATCCTTCCAGCTGGAAAGAATCGAATCGAATGTGCGGGAAAGGTATGGTTTTCCAGAGGTTGCGGTCATGTCAAAGCCAGATATTACACATAATCGGAACGAAAAACAAGAGAAAACTCACATTTTATGAGCGAATTAAAGAAGATAGATCACAAAACCAGCAAATCAAGGCCGCCTAACCCGCTCCTTGCACCCGTGCCGCGGAGGCGTCGGTGGTGCTCAGTATGACCGCCCCTCGCGGCGGGCGAGGTGGTTTTCGAGCGAGCGGCGCAGGACGCGGTAGCCGCCCGGGGTCGGATAGTCGCCGGTGAAGTACCAGTCGCCGAAGCGCGCGTCGCGCGCGTTCGAAGTCGGCGTTGCCGGCGTTCCAAGCGCGCTTTGCGCGCGTTCGAAGGCGGCTTCGCCGCTGTTCGAAGCCGCCGGAGGCGGCGTTCCCCGCGCCGACAGGGCGGCGTGAAGGGCGGGGACGGTTTGGTACACGACCGAGACCTGCGCGCGCATCCCGGGCGGCGTGAGAAGCCGCGCGATCTTGGCGGCGTGCTGCTCTTCGGTGAAGCGGGCGTAAAGGGCGGCAAGGGGATTGACGAATGACGGGTGTCGCTCCGCGACAAATGAAGGGTGCGCCTGCGGCACAAATGAAGGGTGCCGCTCCGCGGCAAATGACGGGTGCCGCTCCGCGGCAAATGACGGGTGCCGCTCCGCGGCAAATGACGGGTGCCGCTTCGCGGCAAATGAAGAAGTCTCTGCGTTCTCTGCGCTCTCTGCGTGAGGAAACAAAGACGCGAGACGCGAGACGTGAGACGAGCCGGGCTCTGCGTTCTCTGCGCTCTCTGCGTGAGATTCAAACTCAGCGAACTCTGCGTGTGACAGCGTTTCCAGCGCGTCGCGGAGCGCCGCCTCCGTTTCGTCTCCCAGCAGGTTCACGAGCGCGCGGAAGGCGACGAGCTCGCCCAGCGTGCTCATGTCGATGCCGTAGCAGTCGGGGTAGCGGATGGGCGGGGCGGAGGAGGCGACGACGATCCGCTTCGGGCCGAGGCGGTCGAGCATCGGCAGGATCGCCTCGCGCATCGTCGTGCCGCGCACGATCGAGTCGTCGAGCACGACCAGCGTGTCCACGCCGGGGCGCACGAGGCCGTAGGTGACGTCGTAGACGTGCTTGCCGATCTCGCGGCGCGCGGCGGCGTCCGCGATGAAGGTGCGGAACTTGGCGTCCTTCACGGCGACCTGCCCGAACCGCACGGGCCGCCCCTCGGCGAGCCCCTCGGTCCAGAGCGCCTCGAGCAGCCCGTGGAACGCGACCTGCGCGGAGTTGGGGATGTAGCTGAAGAACGTGCGGTCGAGGTCGAAGTCCACCGCGCGCAGAATCGGCGCCGCGAGCGCGGCGCCGAGCGCCTTGCGCTCGCGGTGGATGTCGGCGTCGTTCGCGCGGGAGAAGTAGATGCGCTCGAACACGCAGGGGCGGGGCTCGGCCGGATCGAGCACGCGCTCGAAGCGAACCTCGCCCGCGGGGGACACCAGCAGCGCCACGCCGGGCGGAAGCTCGCGGACGGCGTCCGTCGGACAGTCCAGCGCCGCCTGGATCGCGGGCCGCTCGGAGGCGACCGCCACCGCACGCGGAGAGGCGTGATACCAGCCAGGGCGGATGCCGTGCGCGTCGCGCACCGCGAACGCCCATCCGTCGCCCGTCATCCCGCACAGCGTGAACGCGCCGTCGAGCTTGGGAAGCACCGCGCGGAGGGCGGCCGCGATTCCGCGGCCGCCCTCCAGCCCCGCGGCCAATAGTTCGCAAATCAAGTATCCGTCCGCGGACGAGCCCGGATGGTTCCCCGCCTTCCGGAACTCCTCGAACAGCTCGTGCGTGTTCGTGAGGTTGAAGTTGCCGGCGAGGAAGAGCGTGCGGTCGAGGCGGGGCTCGGCGTGGACGAACGGGTGGCAGAACGATTCGTCCCCGCGGCCGTAGGTGGCGTAGCGCAGGTGGCCGAGGAATATCCGCTCGGAGGTGTTGGACGGGAGACGGGGGACGGAAGACGTGTCGGCTTGGCGGGTTCCCGCCCGCTCGTCTCCCGTCTCGCGTCTATCGTCTCCGTGTCGTTTTCCGATCGCGCCGAGCAGGTCCGCGAGGGCGGTGGCGGAGGCGGACTTGCGGATCCACCAGGCCGGTCGGCCGGGCTCGGGGGCGAGCGAAAGGACGGCCGCGCCGGCGCCGTCCTGCCCGCGGTTGTGCTGCTTCTCCAAGAGGAGCGAGAGCAGCGTCCCGCCGGGATCGGGCAACGAACGGGGGGCGGCGCCCCCCGAACCCCCTGCCGCCGCCGGGGAATCCAGCAGCCGCAGCAGCGCCACGGCGCATTCGTGCTTGATTTCGTCGGACATTCGGATGCTTCGAAGGCGGTTCCGCCGCCGTTCGCCTTTACGAAGTAGCACCCCCCGTGCCACGAACAAAATTCCATTGCGCATTCTGCATTCTGCATTGTGCATTGTGCATTGTGCATTGTGCATTACGCATCGGGCACCCTCCCCGCGTCCGAAACCGACAAATTCTGTAAACCCCGCCACGCGCCGAGCTCACACGAAGCCGCGAAGCCACGAAGGGGCAGGCGCGGGGTGGCGGCGCACGGAGTACTCCCCCCGGCACCGGAGCCGTACGGAGCAGGGCGGCACAAACCCCGGAGCGTTAGCGGAGGGATTCAACTCATCGGAGTTCCTTCCGCTGGAGGAATTGAAACTCCGATGAGTTCAATGGCTCCGCTAACGCTCCGCCGTTTTGGATTTCCCGGGCCCAGTATCCGGTCCCAACAGCCAATTGGCCATTGAGAATTGGAACTGGCAACCGTTTCACATTGGCAACCGTTCTTACTTCTCCGTGCGACCGAGGACGATGCGCCACTTGAAGAACATCTGGTCGCGGAAGTCGCCGTCGGTGGGCTTCCACATGTCGTCCAGGGCGCTGTAGCGCATCGGGATGAGGTGCGTCCAGTCCGTGAGGTCGTCCGTCGCCAGGATGGTCTCCGTGACCACTACTCCTTCGTAGAGGTCGCGCTTGGCGCGGAACTTCACGCACGGGTTGCCGTAGGCGTCCATGGCGACGTGGAAGAAGTCCTCCCCGGGCAGCGCGTAGAGGCTCGTCGCGTCCGCCGGGATGTTGTAGACGTAGCGGATGCCGGCGGGGATGCCGTCCACAACGTCGCCGGGCTCCGTCCCTTCGGGATAGCCGGCCTGCTCCGCCCACACGTCGAAGCCGCTCTTGACCACGATGAACGTCCGCAGATACGGCGTCGTCGCGCCTTCGTCGATGTTCCAGGTTGCAACGAAGTCGAAGCCCGCGAAGCTGGCTTCGTGCAGCATGTCGTCCGTGGCGAGCGCGGAGATGCCGTCGTAGGCGGTGGCGTTGCCGACGGCATTGAGATCCGTCTTGCCGGAGTCGTAATAGCAGTCGGTGACGTAGCCGGTCTGGGCGTATCCGGCGAACGCGCCCCGGTAGGTGCCGGTCCCTTCGACGGAGGCCGCGCACCAGGAGGTGGCGATCCGGCCGCCCGCGTTGCCCGCAAAGCCGGCGGCGTAGCGGTTGTTGCCCGCCTCGACGTCGGCGATGGCGTAGCAGTCCATGACGTAGCCGCCGTTGTGGTCGCCGGCGAAGCCGCCCGCATCCGAGCAGCCGTTGGCCTGCTGCACCACGAGGCCGGAGTAGCTGCTGCGGAGGATGACGGGGGCGCCTTCCGTCCGCCCGACGAAGCCGCCGACGTTGTAGGTCGTCGCGTTCACGACCGCGCCCTCGAAGGAGCAGCCGTCCACGAGCGACTGGGAGCCAATCAGGCCCGCGAAGCCGCCGGTGCCGGTGCTGCTTCCCGAGGAGGCATAGGCGCCCCTGACGGAGCCTTCCGCCACGACGCCGCTCACGCGTCCGCCGTTGATCCGCCCGAAGAGGCCGACATACTGGTTGGTGGAATCGACGACGAAGTTCCGAATGGCGTAGTTCTGGCCGTAGAACTCGCCGCTGAAGGCGGTGGAGTTCCCGATGGGCTCGATGGCCGCGCCTTCGAAATCGATGTCGGCGGTCAGCACGTAGATGCCCGCGAGGTCGTTGGTGACGGCGAGCAGCTCTTCGGCGGTCGAGATGGGCGTGGCGCCGTCGACGTGCTGCTTGACCTCGGGCCAATCCCGCGTGAGCTCCTCGATGCGGGCGGCGGAGAGGGAGCCGCCCTCGAAGGTCGCGTCGCTGCCGCAGAACGGCCGCGGCCCCGCGCCGAAGGCGTAGATGGAGCAATCCTCAATCGTGCCGTTGCCGCGCAGGTAGCCGACGAACGAGCCGATGGTGCCGCCCGTGCCCCAGACGGCGCCGGAGCACCAGCAGTCTTCGATGGTCGCGGCGTTGTTGTAGAAGTAGCCGACGAAGCCGCCGTAGTAAGAGCCGGTGGAGCGCACGTCGCCGCGCGCCACGCAGTTGGAGATCGTCATCGGCGAGTAGACGTAGCCGACGAAGCCGCCCACGCTGCCGTGGCCGCCCGCGTAGCCGTCCGCGCGGCAACCGGAAATCACGGACGCGCCGCTGCCGGTCACGTAGCCGATGAAGCCGCCGACGTAGGCCGCGGTCGCCGTCACTTCGGCGGACGAGACGCAGTCGCGGATTTCGAACGTGCCGCCGTCGCTGCCTCCCACGAGGCCGCCCGCGTAGGCGTAGTTGCCGGTCGCCTTCACGCTCCCCGCCGCCGAGCAGCCGAGGATGGACGTGCCGTTGCCGACGTAGCCGACGAGGCCGCCGGCGTAGCGCCCGGCCTCGACATCCGCCGTGGCGTGGCAGTTCGTGACCAGCGTCGCGGTGGCGTGGCCGACGAGGCCGCCGGCGTAGTAGTAGTAGGCGTTGCATTGGACCGTGCCACTGACCGTGATGCCGTCGAGGACCGCGCCGTCCGTGGCGCCGAAGAGGCCCTTGCACTCGCTGTTCGGGTTGTTCGTGCAGACCAGGTTGGAGACCGAGTGGCCGAAGCCGTAGAACTTGCCGGTGAACTTGGTCGCGTTGTTGCCGATGGGCGTGAAGTCGACGCCGGCGAGGTCGATGTCGTTGGCGAGGCCGTAGATGCCGGCGAGGTTGTTGGTGACGGCCTGGAGGTCGGCGGCGGTGCGGACGTATTTGCCGAACTGCACGGCGGCGACGCGGTGGTTGTCCATCTTGATCTTCGTCTCCGGGCTCGTGCGGCTCGAGTAGGGCGTGGAGCCGGTCCAGCGCAGGAAGAAGCCCTCGTCGGACGAGGCGGTCACGGTCGCCACGTCGCCGGGGTCGTAGGAGACGCCCGCGCCGGCCACCTTGCCGGGGGCGCTGCCGCCAACGGAGGCGTAGACGTGCAATCCGTCCGGCGCGCTCCACGCGAGGTAGGGCTGCGTGACGCCGTCCTCCTGCGTCCAGGGCGTGATATAGCGAAGAAGAAACACACGGAAGCTGCGAGTGCTCTTGAAGCCAGCCTCGTCCAGTTCGGAGACGTGCAGATCCGTCGTTGAAGTTCCGGCGGTCCCGGTGCCGAACGCGTGTGGGGTTTCCTCTCCTTGGTGCAGAGCCGCACAATCCAAGATTGCGCCGCAGGCCTGCGGATATCCGAAGAACCCGCCCGCATAGGCGCCGGCACAATCAACGAGTCCCGCCGCATAGCAGCATGTTACGGAAGTTGAGGTGCTGTTCATCCGCCCGGCGAACCCTCCGACCTTCTGCTGCCCCTTGGCCGTGCCTAGACAGTAGGAGTCGGTGATTCTCAAGGCGTTGGACAGGTCGCCGGCGAAGCCGCCGACGTATGAATCGCCCGCGACCGTCGCCGTGGCGTCGCCGAGGGCGAAGCACTCCTCCACGACGGTGCCGGAGCCGTTGAACTGCCCGACGAAGCCGCCGACATAGTTCTTTCCGACCGCCGCGCCGGCAGACATGCAGCGCCAGAAGCTGTTGGAGTCGTAGACATAGCCGGCGAAGCCGCCGACGTAGCCGTACGAGGTCGAGGAGGACGAGGCGGAGCCGAAGGCGCTGCAGTTCGCGTAGCGCGTGCCGGTGCCGGTGGTTTGGCCCGCGAAGCCGCCGACATAGTAGCCGGTCGACGCCACGGACCCGCGCGCCTCGCAGCCCTCGTACCGGGAGCTGCCGCCCGTGGAGGAGCCGACGAACCCGCCACTGTTGTTGCCGCCGGTCACGGCGGGCTCGACGATGCAGCGCGCGAACTCGTTCGACGCGGTCGAGCTGCCGGCGAAGCCGCCCGCGCTGCCGCCCGTCGTGCGGACGGTTCCGCCGGTGGCGCGGCAGTCCTCGAAGACGTTCCCCGCGCCGCTCGTCTGTCCGACGAAGCCGCCCGCGTCGGAGGCGCCTCCGGCGGCTACGTCGCCGTTCGCTGCGCAGTTTTCGTAGCGGGAGCGCGCGCCGTAGGCTTGGCCGACGAACCCGCCGACGTAGGAGGAGGACCCCGTGACGGCTTCGTTCGCGAAGCAGTCCGAGAAGGAGGAGTCCGCGCCGCCCGCATAGCCGATGAAGCCGCCGACGTACTGGCTCCCGGCGACGGGGCCGTAGGCGGCGCAGGTGTCGCACGAGACCGCGTTCTCGGCCTTGCCGACGAAGCCGCCCACGTAGCGCGAGTTCGGCGCCGAGACGGCGCCGTCGGTCCAGCACGCCGCGAAGGTCGCGCCGCCTCCGTTCGAGATCTTGCCGACGAGGCCGCCCTTGGCGTCGCCGCCCGTGCCGGAGACGTCGACCGCCACCTCGCACCCCGTGAAGGAGGCGGTGGAGTTGTAGAGCCCGCCCACGAGGCCGCCCGTGCTCTCGCCCGCGGAGACGACCTCGCCCTCGGCCGCGCAGGTATCGAACGTCACGCCCGACGCATTGTTGACGATGCCGACGAGCATCCCGACGCAGCCGCTCGAGCTCTTCACCGTGCCCTCCACGCGGCAGTCGTGGATCGTCGTCGCGCCCTGCACTTCGCCCGCCAGCGCGCCGACGTATTGGTAGCCGTCGAGGTCCACGTCCTCCAGAACGATCCCGACGAACGTCGCGTCCTTGGCGTAGCGGAAGAGCCCCGCGTGGCTGCCGTTCGCATCGCCGGAGGACGTGTTGCCGAACGTGAGGCCGGAGATCGAGTGCCCCTGTCCGTAGAGCGAGCCGGTGAACGGCGCGGAGGAAGTGCCGATGGGCGTCCAGGGCGCGTCGGAGAGGTCGATGTCCGCTCCCAGCGCGTAGGAGCCGCCCAGGCCGTCCGCGATGGCTTCCAGCTCCTCGCGGGTGGTGACCAGCGCGCCGAACTCGGCCGTGACGGTGCGGAAGTTGTCCACCAGCACCGTCGTTTCCGCGCCGGTGGCGTCCGCGTAGGACGCGCTGCCGGTCCAGCCCAGGAACACGGAACCCTCCGGCACGGCCTCGATGGAGGCCGAGGCGCCGGGGGCGTAGGCGCCGAGCCCTTCGATGGAACCCGCGCCCGTCCCGGCGATCTTGCCGCCGAGCGTCATCTTGCCGTCCGAGAGCGACCACGCGAAATATGGTTGCGTCAGCCCGTCGGCCTGCGTCCACTTCTCCGTCTCCAGGAACGCCGCGAAGTTGTCGGTGCTGCGCATCCCCGCCGCGTCGAGCGCGTCGATGCCCGCGACATCCTCCGCGCCGACGTCCCCGCGCCCGCCGGCGATGCGGAAGCAGTCCGCGAACGACGGGCTTCCGCGGTATTGCCGCCCGACGAAGCCGCCGGCCTCGCCCGTCGAGGTCTCCGTGCCCGCCGCGTAGCAGCGCTCGAACGCGCCGTCGCAGTAGTAGAAGTGTCCGGCGAAGCCGCCTACGTAGCTGCCGCCCTTGACGGTCTCGAGCGCGTAGCAGTCGGAAACCGCCGGGCTTCCCGAGAGGTAGCCCGCAAAACCGCCGGCGCTGGTCCCGGTCGAGTCCACGCTTCCGCACGCGAAACACTCGGAGAAGGACGGGCTGTCCTCGGCGTAGCCCACGAAGCCGCCCGTGCCCTCGCCCGCTCCCGACACCTCGGCGAGCGCGAAGCATTTTTCGAGGACGGTCGAGCCCGCCGCCGAACCGACGAACCCGCCGACGTAGCGGTCGCTCCCGGCGATGCTCCCGGTGGCGGAGCAGCGCGAAATCGAACTGCCGCCCTCGATCTGCCCCGCGAAGCAGCCCGCCCGCTCGCTCGTCGCCTCCACGTCCGCGCCCTCGACGGTGCAGCCGCTGATGGTCGCGCCCGTCGCGTAGCCCGCGAGCGCACCGACGCAATTCGCGCCGCCCACCACGGGGTTCACGAGCTTGAGGTCGGTGATCGTCGCGTGGTCAATGTATCCGAAGAGGCCGGCGCAGGAGTTGCCCTCGGTGTCGACGACCATATTGGAGATCGCGTGGCCCTGCCCGTAGATCGTGCCGGAGAAGGCCGTGTAGTCGCTGTTGCCGATCGGCGTCCAGTTTTCGCCCGCAAGGTCGATGTCCGCGCCGAGGCCGTAGATGCCGGTGGGGTTGGAGGCGACGGCCGCGAGGCCAGCGCGGTTGGTGATGGCAATGCCCCAGACGCACCGCGCCGTGCGGTGGTTGTCCGCGAGGAGGGTCGTCGGGTTCTCGCTCGCGCTCGCGTACGCGCCCGCGCCCGCCCATCCACAGAAGAATGAGTCGTCGGTCGCAACGGCGGAGATGGCGTTGGTGGAGCCAGGCGTGGCGGTTTCGGGGATTGTGATGGTCTTGCCTTCCTCCTGCACCGCGAAGAGCCGGAAGTCCGTCCCCTCCGCGAGCGACCACGCGAAGTAGGGCGTCGTCTCGTCCTCCGAAAGGCTCCACGTCCCCGCGAAGTCGTAGCCCGGCCACGACGCCGCCTGACGGCTCGCCGCCTGCGGGAGCGCCGTCACCCCCGCCGTCCCCTCCTCCTTCGCGCCGGGCGCCTCGATCCACGCGCAGTTCTCGAACGACACGTCGCCGTCCAGATAATACGCGAAGCCGTAGGGCTTGTAGTAGTCGCTTGCCTTGCCCCGGACCCGCACCGTGCCGCCGAACCAGCAGTTCGCGACCGGCAGCACGCCGCCCTCGTCGTTGATGTCGGCAATCCGGCTCGCGAAGCCGGCCGGGTTCTGCTGGGCGCCGCTGATCACCTCCGCCGTCGAGTAGCAGTCGCGCACCTGGGACTGGTCGTCCCGCAGGTCGATCCGGCAGGCGAACCCCGCCGCGTCGGCGGCGGCGTCCACGCTCCCCGCCGAGAAGCACTCGCGCACGACCGCGCCGCCGGAAAGGGTAATCTCCCCCGCGAAGCCTGCGGCCATGCCGTCGGTGCGGTTCGTGAGCGTCGAAACGTCCGCGAACACCGCGCACCGCGCGATCTCGCCGCCGTTCAGCGTCGCGCTGCCGACGAACCCGCACGCCCGCGTGCCGCCCGCGAGCCGCCCTTCGACCGTGCAGTCCACGATGCGGATGCACGCGCCGCTGACGGTGTGGGCAAGGCCGTAGTATTGGCACGACTCCAGGGCGCTGCCGACGTAGCTGTCGGGATGGACGCCCTGCCAGTCGACCTTCACGAGGCAGTTCGAGATGAGTCCCCCGCTCCCGACGCTGGCCGCGAACCCCGCGAGGCCCAGGGTGTTCTGGTTTCCCGGCACGTTGCTCGCCTTAACCGTGGCCGAGCAGTCGTGGAAGGCGGAGCTCCCGTGCGTCACGCCGACCGCGCCGCCGGCGGCCGCCGCCCTGCTGTCGAGGCCGACCGCGGACGTGCAGGCGCGGAAGACCGTGTTCGAGGTCTCGGCGGAGAGACCGCCCTGAATGCAATTTCCGACGGTTTCGCGGTCGGGGCGCATCGTCCCCTCGAACGAGCAGCCCTCGAAGGAGCCGCCGTAGGCTTCGCCGACGAGGCCGCCGGTCCGGCCCCCGCGGAGTTCTCCCTCCACCGAGCAGTCGTAGGCCTGGACGCCCGTGCCCTTCGCCACGAGGCCGCCGGCGGTGTAGTGGCTCGTCGAATGGACGTCGGCCCGCACCGAGCAGTTCGTCAGGACGACGGAAGGCACCTCCACGGCGCCCGTGCCGGAACTCGCGAAGCCGACGAGCCCCGCCGCGTGGTAGTCGTTCGTCACGCCGCCGCGGAAATGGCAGTTGTCCAGGAAGAGCCCCAGCGGACTTTCCACGGCCAGCACGAACGGCGCCGCGTAGGCCCCGCTGGCGGTTCCCGGCAGCGTCCCCTCCAGCGTGAGGTTCTGGATGGCGGCGCCGGTCTCCGCTAAATCGAACATCGCGACGCCGAAGCCCTCCTGCGTGCTGCCCGTCGCCGCGTGGACGAAGTTCGAAATCACGTGCCCGCTGCCGTCGAACGTCCCGCGGAACGTGGAGGGATACTCCGGGTCGCCCGTGTTGAACCGCCCGCCTTCGCAGTCGATGTCCGCCGTGAGCGTGATCGTGTCGCCCGCGAAGTCCTCCACGTGCACGGCCTCCATGAACTCCAGCAGCTCTTCGAGCGTCCCGATCTCGTATTCCGCCGCGAACGCGGGCGCGGCGAAAAGGGCGAAAGCGAGGAGCGGGAGCGTCTTTCTCATGGTCGGATGGTCCAAGTGGTCCAAGGGGCGGATTCCCCCGTAGTGCCGCCCATCCTACCACACCCGCGACTTCGCCCGCAAGCGCGCGAAGCGCGTGCGCGAGCCCGCGGAATCGAAACTCCGATGAGTCCGATGGCTCCGCTAACGCTCCGCCGTTATGGATGTTCCCCGCCCCGCTCGGCGGCTCGCTCGGAGAGCTCGCCCCACCCGGAGAGCATTGTTGCCAATGTTGCCAGTATCCAATTCCAGTTGCCAAGGGTCGATTGGAATTGGCAACTGGAACTGGCAACCGTTTCACATTGGCAACAATCCTACTCGTCCGTGCGATCGAGGACGATGCGCCACTTGAAGAACATCTGGTCGCGGTAGATGCCGTCGGCGGGCTTCCACAGGTCGGAGAGGGCGTCGTAGCGCATCGCGATGGGGTGCGTCCAGTCCAGGAGGTCGTCCGTCGCGACGACGGTCTCGGACACGACGACGCCCTCGTAGGGGTCGCGCTTGGCGCGGAACTTCACGCACGGGTTGCCGTAGGCGTCCATGGCGACGTGGAAGAAGTCCTCCCCGGGCAGCGCGTAGAGGCTCGTCGCGTCCGCCGGGATGTTGTAGACGTAGCGGAT
>Ga0256407_10000544_pt1 | contig 89523 bp, 71 predicted proteins | sample RumenRJG_04DNA_FD_193489 | JGI IMG/M metagenome (GOLD analysis project Ga0256407, IMG submission 193489) | Bovine rumen microbial communities from Lethbridge, Alberta, Canada - RJG_04 | ecosystem: Host-associated > Mammals > Digestive system > Stomach > Rumen | place: Canada: Alberta... | reverse complement strand
GGATTGGATAAGCGCTGAAAGCATCTAAGTGCGAAGCCAGCCGCAAGATGAGGACTCCATGAGGGTCGTCGTAGACTACGACGTTGATAGGGTGCAGGTGTAAAGACGGTGACGTCAAAGCCGAGCATTACTAATTGCCCGAGCTCTTTCGCTGAAATGCGAATATTATCAGATGTAATGAAGTCTAAGGGACGAGGGATTACGGACAGTTCTTGTGTGTGCCAATGTCAAACCCCATATGACAAGGTGTCGAAATCGAGCTTCGGCTCGGCAATGCTCAAGCGAACTTGGCATTGCACTCACCTTGCAACGATATTCAGGTGGTTATTGCAGCGGGGTCCCACCTCTTCCCATTCCGAACAGAGAAGTTAAGCCCGCCTGCGCCGATGGTACTGCAATGCAATGCGGGAGAGTAGGAAGCCGCCACTTTTCTTAAATCGAGAGCCCTGAGTTAGAAATAACCCAGGGCTCTTTTATTGTATTATTCATTTCTTTTTTGTACCTTTGCAGCATCAAACTTTATAAACGTTGAAGTATATGAAAGAAAATCGTATCATTGCATCGGCCCTTATAGCTGTGGGCATCGTGTTTTTGGGTTTATTTATCAAATCTGGCATCGATAACTTCGCCAATAAAGATCGTAAGGTAACGGTAAAGGGTTTGGCTGAGCGTGAGGTGCCAGCTGATAAGGTAACGTGGAGTATCGGCACGAAGGTAACAGGTAACGACCTACCCTTGCTTTACGAGAACATCAATACGCAGACTGATAAAATTAAGAAGTTCCTGCGACAAAATGGTCTTGACGAAAAAGAAATTACGGTGAATCCGCCTACAATCAGCGATTTGGAAGCGCGTGAATGGGGCGATAACCAGAAGAACTTCCGCTACATTGTTAATACCACAATTACTGTTGCTACTAATAAAGTGACAGAGGTAAACAAAGCCATCTTTAAGCAAGCAGAGTTACTGAAACAAGGTGTTGCTATTGAGAACAGTAATCCTCAATATGAGTATGCCTCGTTCCAACAGATGAAGCCTGAAATGATGGCTGAAGCAATTAAGAATGCTCAGAAAACAGCGGAGCAGTTCGCAGAGGCAAGTAAAAGTGCGTTAGGACAGATACAGACAGCTGGTCAGGGACAGTTCGAAATAGAAGATCGCGACCAGAATACCCCATACATTAAGAAGTTACGTGTGGTGACTACCATCACCTACTCGCTGAAAGACTGATGAAATAAAAAGAGCGGCACTGAGTGTCGCTCTTTTGTTTGTTAGTTGTGAAGGATGAGTGCGGATTGAGGATCGACGATAGCCTTGTTTCCCTTGATGGTGCCAAGGCCTTGTTCGTTGATAATACCATCGCAACAGACTATTGTATAGTTGCTCTCGGGGATGGCAACCTCGGTATGGGTCTTATTGGCATTGAGGATAACAATGATGTCGCGCCAATCATCGCGCCCTGCGTAGTTTTTTAGACGATAGGCTACAGCGCCTTCAGGGGCATTGAGGAATTCTAGGTGCTTGCGTACAAGGTCTGCATTGCCTAAACGGAAAGCAGAATGGTGCTGACGAAGTGCAATCAAATTCTTATAATACTCGAATACCTGCGGATAGCGGGTCTTGTTGCTCCAATCGAGATGGTTGATTTCATCGGGTGATTCGAAGCTATTATGTACGCCTTTCTTGTCGCGCAAGAGCTCTTCGCCACTGAGCATGAAGGGCACGCCCTGAGAGGTAAAGACTGCGGTTTGAGCCAAGAGGTCGAGACGGATGAGCTCTTCTAGTTGGATACCTGGGATAGATGCTTTTAAGCGGTCTACGAGGCACATATCGTCGTGACAACTCACATAGCTAATCATTTGCGTAGGTTCGAGGGCCCACGGCTGTTTACTGTAGTTAACTTTCTGCATGTCAACTTGGGGATGGGCGATACAACCTGCGATACCATATTTTAGTGACTCTGCTTCTTTCTGAAGTCCAAGCCATCCTGCCATTGTATCATCAGAGAAAGGCCCACGGAGTGCATCGCGAATCTCATCGCTAAAGGCTGCAATACCTGGCATCTGAGGGATGTTAGCCTTCATGCCAAGTTTTTCCTGCGGATAAGCACATGTGCCAGCACTCCAACCCTCACCATAAATAAAGATGGTAGGATCAATGGTGTCGACCATCTGTCGAATCTGATTCATCGTCTCGATATCGTGGATACCCATCAAGTCGAAACGGAAGCCATCGATATGGTATTCCTCAATCCAGTATTTTACGCTCTCAAGCATGAACTTGCGCATCATGGGCTTGTCAGAGGCAGTTTCATTGCCACAACCCGAACCGTTGCTGTATGCGCCATCTGCTGTCTTGCGATAGAAGTAGTCTGGATATGTAAGTTGGAAATTGGAGTGTTCGATGTCGTAGGTATGATTATACACCACGTCAAGGATTACACGGATACCAGCATCGTGTAGGGCTTTTACCATCTCTTTAAACTCCCGGATGCGTACCTCAGGAGCGTAGGGGTCTGTAGAATAGCCACCCTCTGGCACATTGTAGTTTACAGGGTCGTAACCCCAGTTGTACTTATTATCAGCCAACCTTGTCTCGTCGATAGAACCATAATCGTAGCTAGGCAGAATATGGATGGCATTTACCCCCAGCGACTTCAGGTGTTCGATGGCCCAAGGCTCTGTAAGGGCGAGAAACTTTCCCGGATATTTGGCATCATCGCGAGCGATGGAGAAGTCGCGATGGTGCATCTCGTAGATGATAAGATCAGCTGGTGACTTGACTACAGGGCGTTTGTCGCAGCACCAATGTTTAGGGTTGGTCTTGGCCATGTCGATGATGGCGCCACGCTTGCCGTTAACCCCTACAGCCTTGGCGAACACACCAGGGCACTCGCCATTACCGATGTCAAAGGTGTAAAACTTGCCCAATAAGTCTCCCTTTACCGTAGCAGTCCAGAGTTCGTCGCCAGAGCGCGTCATCTTGATGGTCTTCTGTGCCTTGCCACCTAAACCTTCTTGATAGATACGAACGGTTACTTTCCTGGCATCGTTGGGCGCAAAGAGCGTAAACTGGGTTTTCTCAGGGGTGTAATTGACCTCTTTAAAAGGCTGTGCTGTAACCTTTGAGGGAAACAGCAGAGCCCATAATCCTGCGAATATCAATTTCTTCATTGTTTTATTTGGCAATCAGTGATACAGCGAATCCGCCACCAGGGGCCTCAGTAAGTTTCAGCACATCCTTGGCTGTAACCACCTTCTTGGTGATGACGTAAGCCTTAGGATTGGTCTCGTAGTGGGCATCCTTCGCGTCAGCATAGATGGTACAGTCGTACTTACGACCTTTATCCAAGAAGTCGAGCTTGATGGTGCTCTTGTGTCCGTTCTCGTCGCATTTGCCACCAATAAACCAGTTGTCTGTTCCCTTGGCTTTGCGGGCTACAGTGATGTAATCAGCAGGCTCTGCCTCGAGATAGATGCTCTCGTCCCAATCGCAGGCTACGTCGCGAATAAACTGGAAGGCATCGTCGTATTTCTCGTAGTTTTCAGGCAGGTCGGCTGCCATCTGCAAGGGTGAGTACATGGTCAGATAGAGGGCCAACGAACCAGCGATGGTGATTCGAGCCCATGAGGTGTTGTCGCTCCATGTTTCCAACTTGGTTTCGAAAATTCCAGGGGTATAGTCCATTGGACCACCTTGCAAGCGGGTGAAAGGCAGAATACAGGTGTGGTCAGGGCGAGAGCCTCCGAATGCCTCGTACTCTGTACCACGTGCACTTTCGCCACCTACCAGGTTAGGCCATGTGCGACAAAGACCAGTAGGACGGGTTGCCTCGTGGGAGTTGATCATGATGTGGTGTTTTGCTGCTTCCTTGATGACATAGAGGTAGTGGTTGTTCATCGACTGAGAATAGTGGTGATCGCCACGGGGAATGATGTCACCTACATAACCCGTCTTCACGGCATCATAACCGTATTTGTTCATCAGCTCGTAAGCTTCTTTGATATGGCGCTCGTAGTTCTGGGTAGAGCTGGAGGTCTCATGGTGCATCAGAATCTTCACACCTTTGCTATGCGCGTACTCGTTAAGCATCTTAATATCGAAGTCGGGGTAGGGGGTTACAAAGTCGAACACGTCGCGTTTCCAGAGGTTTGCCCAGTCTTCCCAACCTACGTTCCAACCTTCTACCAGCACTTGGTCAAGCCCGTTCTTGGCGGCAAAGTCGATATAACGTTTTACCTTCTCGTTATTGGCGGCATGACGACCATTGGGCTTTACCTTGCTCCAATCGATGCGGTCGAGCTTGATGCTGGGATATTCATCGGTGTAGTTCCAACTGCTCTTGCCCACAATCATCTCCCACCATACGCCACAGTATTTTGTGGGATGAATCCACGAGGTGTCTTCTATCTTACAGGGCTCGTTCAGATTCAGGATGAGGTTGTTTGAGAGCATGTCGCGTGCATCGTCCGATACCATCACGGTGCGCCAAGGTGTCTCGCAAGGTGTCTGCATCGCTCCTTTCAGACCAGTGGCATCAGGAGTGAGATGGCTTACAAAAGTGAAGGGCTTCGGCAGAGGGTAGGGCGATGGCTTGGGCGCCGGGGTATAGGCATTGCTGTTGCCCATCAGCGCCTCAGAGAGATTTTTCGTGAGGGCATCGACCAGCTCCAGATGCATCGTAGCATAATCTTGACAAGCAGCCTCGTGGATATTGATGTAAAGTCCGTCGGCACTCTTCATCTGGAGCGAAGTCTGTACACCCGTAGGCGAGAAGACGGCTACAGAAGAGTTGTCCCAGTTGATGGCTGTTTGAGAACGCTCACGAATCTCCGAAAGTTTGGTTTCCTGCGTCTCTTGCTCCTGGGTATCATAATCGCCAGGAAGCCACCAAGCGGTATGATCGCCCGTCATGGCAAACTCGGAACGCTCTTCCTTGATAACGAAGTAGTTCAAATCTTTCTGTTGGGGGAACTCGTAGCGGAACCCGATACCATCATCGTATACACGGAAACGGATGATGATGTTGCGCTCCAACTTCTTTACCCTTGTACCATCTGCGGTAGGGTCGTCTGGGCGCCAGAGTTTGTCCTGCCATTGCATGTTCAGGGTTACAGCCAATTCGTTATAGTGATTACGAATGGTAGCTGTTTCGCCCCATACGGGTTTCCACGTCTCGTCGAAAGTAGAAGTCTCTTCCTTGGCGATGGTGAAGCCCTCCATCAGGTCTTTTTCGTAAACACTGAACGAGGCATGACGATCCTTTGCCAATTCCAAACCCAGATGGGAAGGATTGATAACGGCCTTGCCCTTATACGACATTTCATAAGTTGGGCGCCCTTTATCGTCGAGCGAGAATTTCAGTTCAATGTTGCCGTTGGGCGACTTGATGCTGCCTGCTAATGCCAAGAGTGGGCAAAAAAGCAGGGTTAAGAATAGTTTCTTTTTCATTTTCTTCCGCTTTGAATGATTAATGTGCTGATTTCTTCGTTAAATTCGTTTGCTGCCAAGAGTTGCTCAATGGTGAGGTGCATGCGATAGCGCCAGTAGTGCCTTGGGTTAGCAGGAATGTTGATACGCTCTGCATCTGCATCGGGCAAACGTAGGTGCTCATCGGTACTCATCCAGTCTTGGAATGAGAGCAGACAAAGCATAGAGGGTGATGTCAGATGACGACTGACGATATCCTTTGCTAACCAACCGGGAAGTGGCTGTGGAGCCATTCCGCCACGACGCAACGTGGTGTTGAAATAAGCCTGCGTGCGCTCTTGGTCTTCCTGCCACCATTGGCGCAAGGTCGACATATCGTGGGTAGAAATGGTATCTACAGAGCGATAGGGGTTGTGTGACAACTTACCGAAACGGGTAGTAGGATCCTTTGGCATCGATTGGATTTCGAGCGAGAGGATACGCAGCTCGTTCATCACCCAGGGTACGCAGTCGGGTACCATACCAAGGTCTTCTGCACATACCAGCATACGAGTGGCCTGTGTCAGTTTAGGCAACTTCTTCATAGCCTCTGTGTACCAGAACTGGTTGTTGCGACGATAGAAGTAGTCATTATATAGGCGATTGAACACGAACTTGTCGTTTTCAGAGAGGGTCTGATAGATAAAGTCGTTCTGCACACCGATTCTTGGGTGGAACTTATCATGGCTCTTTCTATCGAATACGAAAAGTACATCGCTGATGAGGGCATAAAGTCCATCGCGTAGATTGGCAAGTGCTGTGGCTGCTTCCTCATTCGTCGTCTTAGCTGCTTCTGCCTTCCACCACGCTTCAATCTTTCGTTGGGTGTCGAACTCTGGTTTCATCTCCCAGATATCATCGTGCAGATAATGCAAAAAGCGGTCCTTTACCTCGTTGGCTCTCTCACCGAAAATTTTCTCCAGTGTCCAGTCAGCTATAAACGGTTTGGTGAATAGTTCCTCCTGGAAGTGCAAACCATAAGCCTCTATCTCCTCGCGAGTCATTGCAAGTGAAGGCGAGAACTGACCCAGGAGTCCGTGTACAGCATCGATGGGAATTTCCCAGATACGGAAGAAACCCAGAACGTGGTCGATACGATAGGCATCAAAGTATTCTGCCATCTTTTTGAAACGACGAACCCACCAGCTACAATCATCCTCCAGCATGGCATCCCAGTTGTATGTGGGGAAGCCCCAGTTCTGACCATTGGCAGAGAATGCATCGGGTGGAGCACCAGCCTGACCATTCAGATTGAAGTACTTAGGCTCTACCCAAGCCTCTACACCATCGCGACTGATGCCAATGGGGATATCACCTTTTAGGATAACGCGCTTAGAACGGGCATACTTGTGGGCAGCGCGCATCTGCTGGTCGAGGTTGAACTGAACAAAATACCAAAAGGCCACCTCTTTATATAATTTGGTGGTTGGCTTTGTCATAGCCTCACGCTCTTTCTCTGGTAAGGTGTGATGGTCGGGCCATTCTGAGAAGGTAGCTGTGCCATACAGATCGCGATAATGACAGAAAGCAGCGTAAGGCACGAGCCATTCCTGGTTCTGCTCGAAGAACTGCTTGAAGGCTTGCGTCTTCATCATCTTGCTGCCCTCCTGCAAATAAATGACGCGCAGATAGTCCATCTTGGCCTTGTTTACGCGCTCGTAATCTATCTGAGGCAGGGCATTCAGTTCTTTTCGAACCACTTCGAAGCCCATTCGCTGTTGCTCGTCCTTAATAGCGGGTAATTGTCTCAGATCGGTATACTGAGGATGTAGTGCATAGATGCTGATAGAGTTATATGGATAAGAATCCTGCCAGGTGTGGGTGATGTTGGTGTCGTTGATGGGGAGTACCTGCAGCACGCGCTGCTTGGTCTTGTCGCACCAGTCGATAAACAGTTTCAGGTCACCAAAGTCACCTACGCCAAAGCTGCCCTCACTTCTCAGCGAGAAGATGGGAATAACCGATCCTGCGCCCTTCCATGGGTAAATGGGGAAATGGGCTTGCGAGAGTTCGTAAACTACGACCTCGTTTGCTTTCATCGCTGGCAGTACGACCTTGCGGTTTTCGCCTTCTTCCCAAAGTGGGGTCACATCTTCTACCTCATCGAGGCCAACAAACTTAAATTCTAGTGTCTGAGGCAACTTGTCTGCATCGAGACTTGTCACCCACTCGTTGGCGCTATGCTCTGTCATTTCTACAGCACGCAGTGCTTCCCAGTTGCCCAGTGCCTCACCGGCACCGAGAATTGCCAGACGCTCGAAGTTTCGCAATTGTGGGGCACGAACCTTCAGACGAACGGTCTTTGAGAACGTGCTCTCTTTGCTCAGATTCTTTTTGCGCGCTGCTACGCACTCGGTAAAAGCGGTAGAATACATAAAAGCATCCTCAGGGATGTCTATCCAGTGGTCGTAAACCGTATAACTTGCACCTTTCTGTGCTGCAAACTCCAGACGATGAGGTTCTACAAGCCACTCTGTACGTGTTTGCTGGTCGCCACGCATTACACTGTAGTAATAATCAATATGACTGGCCTTGGCAGTCTTACTCAGTTCATAAGTCCAATGGTACCCGTCGAGGGTTCCCATCTTGTACTGTTCTGTCTTACCATCTTTGATGATGTTAACTGCAAGCTCTTCACCAAATGTCGTTTGGTATTCGAGATGAAATAGAATTTTCATAAGCAATAGTTGTTAGTTATTTTTGGCAAATATACGAAGAAAAATAATAGGCTCGCATGTCTGCGAGCCTGTTATTGTCATTCTAAGGGTGCAATCGTTTGCATCTAATCTGCAAGTGTGAAGTCGAGTTGTTTGCGCTCCAGATTGGCGCGCGCCACCTGAATGCGGATAGGATCGCCCAACTGATATTTCGTATGATGGCGCCTGCCTACGATCATGTAATTCTTTTCGTCGAAGTCGTAGTAATCATCGCCAAGGTCGCGAATCGGAATCATGCCTTCGCAATGGTTCTCGTCTATCTGGGCATAGATACCATACGACTGTATACCACTGATGTGGGCATCGTAGGTATTACCAATCTTATCCTCCATAAACTCTACCATTTTATACTTGATAGAGTCGCGCTCTGCATTCTGAGAAATCTGTTCCATATCAGAGCAGTGCTCGCAAAGTTCCTCATATTTCTCCTTATTGGCTGAGCGTGCGCCATCCTGATATTTGGTTAGCAGGCGATGCACCATCGTATCGGGATAGCGACGGATTGGCGAGGTAAAGTGGGTGTAATAGTCGAAGGCCAAACCATAATGACCGATATTGTGTACGCTATACCTTGCCTTCATCATCGCTCTGAGGGCTACTGTCTCGATAGCATTCTGCTCGCGTGTGCCCTCAGCCTCTGACATCAGGGCATTGAGCGACTTTGTAATAGCCCCCTTCGTGCCACTGGTCTTTACCTTATAACCGAACTTGGCCACAAATTCGCGCAGATTCTCCAACTTCTGAGGGTCTGGTTGGTCGTGGATTCGATAGGGCAAGGTCTTGGCTTTCACGCCCTTCTTTACTTTTCCTATCGATTCTGCTACCGTCTTATTGGCCAGCAGCATGAATTCCTCAATGAGTTTATTGGCATCCTTCGATACCTTGAAATAAGCCTTGATGGGTTTGCCTTTCTCATCGATGTCGAAGTGCAACTCCTCGCGATCGAACTTTACAGAGCCGTTCTTAAAGCGTGCTGCTCTCAGTTTCTTGGCGAGTGCGTCGAGCTTAATCAGTTCTGTGGCGTTCTCGCCCTTGTAGGGATTCTTCTTGGTGGCAGGGGGGGCAGGCTCGCCTGTTCCGTCCTTTACGCCATTGTCTTCGAGAATCTGCTGTACTTCCTCGTAGGCATAACGACGATTGCTCTTGATGACGGTGTGTGCCAAGTGCCATTTCTTAATGTTAGCCTCGTCATCCATCTGGAAAATCACGCTGTAGCAGAGTTTTTCCTCGTCGGGGCGCAATGAACAGATAAAGTTGCACAAGCGCTCTGGCAGCATAGGGATGGTTCTGTCTACAAGATAGATACTCGTCGCGCGCTTTACTGCTTCCTTGTCGATAACGGAGCCTTCTTTTACGTAATGGCTCACGTCTGCGATATGTACACCAATTTCCCATAACCCGCTATCGAGCTTGCGGATAGAGAGAGCATCGTCGAAGTCCTTTGCATCCTTGGGGTCGATGGTGCAGGTGAAGACCTCGCGGAAGTCTTCTCGCCTGGCAATTTCCTCGGGGGTGATAGTCGCATCGATTTTCTCTGCTGCATCCTCTACGTTCTTGGGGTATTTATAGGGTAGGTTATACTGAGCCAGGATGGCGTGCATCTCCGCATTGTTCTCACCCGTCTTACCCAGAATATCGATGACCTCACCAATAATGTTCTTATGGTCTGCATCAGGCCACTGAATGACACGGACTACCGCTTTGTCGTCCGACTTTCCACCCTTCAGCTTGCGCTTGGGGATGATGATGTCGTGTACGAAGGTAGGGTCTTGGGTAACGAGGAAGGCCCAATCCTTATCCACTCTCAGTTTACCTACGATAGTATCATGGGCGCGCTTTGCGATTTCAATCACCATCGCCTCCTTAATGTGCTTGTCGCGACGGGCCATATATGATACCTTTACCCTGTCGCCATCCATTGCCGACATCGAGTTGCGCTCAGCTACAAACACAGGCGTACCACCGTCATCTGGTAAAAAAGAGTTGCGACCAGAGGCCTTTCTGCGGAAGATACCCTCCTGTACCTGCGTTTTCAGGTTCAGACGATAAGAAGTATCGCTAACTTTCGAGAGGAAATCATCCCACGCCATCTCCTCCATCACATCGATAGCGAGCATCTTTAGGGGATGTGTATCAAGCTTGAGTGCTTTAAAAATCTGCTTAAACGAGAATGTCTCGTTCGGATTATGCTGGAACAGGTTTTGTAAAAGTTCGCTTACCTGATTCTTTCCCAGCCTTTTCCCACCTTTCTTCTTTCCCATAGTCTTATAAGCTTTTAAGTTTTTGGCAAAGATACGAAAAATTTGAGACAATAGTACATTAGAATATCGTTTTTTATGTTTCTTTTGTTCTTTTCTCTCAAAAAAAACGTATCTTTGTACCCAAAATTTAAAAAAATGAAGATATTAATCACTGGTTCAAGCGGATTTATTGGCTCTTTTATCGTCGAAGAGGCCTTGCGTCGCGGCTTTGATACATGGGCAGCAGTACGAGGCAGTAGTTCGAAAGCCTATCTGCAAGATGAGCGTATCAACTTTATCTCTCTCAACCTCTCGTCGAAGGATGAGTTGGTAGAACAATTGCGCCCTCACCAGTTCGATTATGTGGTTCATGCTGCTGGTGTTACGAAGTGTCTCGATAAGCAGGATTTCTTCCGTATCAACACTGAGGGCACCAAGCATCTGCTCGATGCGCTTCTGGAATTACAGATGCCCTTGAAGCGTTTTGTCTTCGTGAGCAGTCTGAGTATCTTTGGCGCCATTAAGGAGGTACAGCCATACGATGAGATTCGTGAGAGCGACACGCCTCAACCTAATACGGCCTACGGACGAAGTAAGTTGGAAGCTGAAAACTATCTGCAATCCTTAGGCGCGCGCATACCTTATATTATATTAAGGCCTACGGGTGTGTATGGCCCTCGCGAAAAAGATTATTTCATGATGGCCAAGAGTATCAAGCAACATATCGACTTTGCGGTGGGCTATCAGCAACAGGACATCACGTTTGTCTATGTCTCCGATGTGGTTCAGGCTGTGTTCCTGGCTTTAGAGGCTGATGCCAGCTGTAATGGTCGTCCCTATTTCCTCTCCGATGGCGAGGTGTATCAGAGTGCTACTTTCAGTAATCTCATTCATGAGGAACTGGGTCGCCCCTGGTGGCTTCGTATCACGGCACCAGTTTGGGTTTTGCGCATTATCACCTTCTTTGGCGAGTATGTAGGTCGCCTTACAGGTAAGGTTACGGCCCTTAACAATGATAAATATAACATTCTTCGTCAGCGCAATTGGCGTTGTGACATCCAACCAGCCCGCATGGAATTGGGTTTCGAACCCAAGGTGAAGTTGGCTGAGGGTGTCAAACGTACCATCAAGTGGTATCAGGAGCACGGATGGTTGTGAGAAGTGAAAAGTGAGAAATAAAAAGTGGATAGTTTAAAGGATTTATTCAAAATCGAGAAAAAGCCTCGCAAGGGACTGATTCCTATGGAGTGGGTCGTCGTGGGTTATATGCTACTGACGACACTGGTGATACTCTTCACCTATACAAAGCTGGTCAACCCTGAGTCGATGCTCTGGGGGCGATTCCGTATACTCGCCATCATCGTTGCGCTTTGGGGTGTCTATCGCATGATACCCTGTGGTTTCTTGATGTTCTGCAGGATTGCAGTGCAGATGTTACTATTGTCATGGTGGTATCCTGACACGTATGAGATTAACCGCATCTTCCCTAACCTTGACCACATCTTTGCCACGTGGGAACAACAACTCTTCGGCTGTCAGCCTGCTTTGTTGTTCTCCCAAACCTTCACAAACTCCGTATTCAGCGAACTGATGCACATGGGATATTCTTCGTATTATCCGCTGATCTTCTTGATATCACTATTCTATTTTTTCTGTCGTCGTAAAGAGTTCGAGCGCACCACGTTTGTTATCCTCACCGCATTTTTCATCTATTACGTCATCTTCATCTTCTTGCCGGTAACTGGTCCGCAGTATTATTACCTTGCCGCAGGCGTCGACCAGATAGCCCATGGCGTTTTCCCCAACGTAGGCGATTATTTCTCCACCCACTCCGAGGCTTTAACTATACCAGGATGGCAGGATGGTTTCTTCTATAAGTTTGTGGCGGGTGCTCATAATGCTGGCGAGCGTCCTACAGCAGCCTTCCCCAGCAGTCATGTAGGCATAACCACTATCCTGCTGCTCCTCGCTTGGCGCACAAAGAATAAAAAGCTGACAAGCATCATCTTGTTCTTCTATATCCTGATGTGCTTTGCTACTGTATATATCCAGGCCCATTATGCCATCGATGTGATAGGTGGTTGGATTTCTGCTGTGGTTATTTATACGTTTTTGCAAATTTTAGGAGGAAAAATTTGTCCGAACCAAAAATAATCCCTATCTTTGCAGTCGATAAGTAAGGATAAGACATGAGACCTTAGAGGATTCCGACGAAGCCAAAGTCGGGATTCTTTTGTTTTTTGTCTGTCAAAATTAGTAAATCGAAAATTGTAAAATAGTAAATCGTAAATTAGTAAATACAATGGCATACATGTCACAAGAAGGCTACGACAAGTTGATAGCCGAACTGAAACGTTTAGAAAGCATCGAGCGCCCCAAGGCTTCAGCAGCCATAGCAGAGGCTCGCGAGAAGGGCGACTTGAGTGAGAATAGTGAGTACGATGCTGCCAAAGAAGCTCAGGCACATCTGGAAGACAAGATTAATCAGCTGAAGGTGACCATCTCAGAGGCAAAGGTAGTAGATACCAGTCGTCTGAGCACTGATTCAGTACAGATTCTCTCAAAGGTTGAAATGACCAATATGACGAATAAGGCCCAGATGACCTATACCATCGTCAGCGAGAGCGAGGCAAATCTGCGTGAGGGTAAAATCTCTATCAAGACGCCTATTGCTCAGGGTCTGCTCAATCATAAGGTAGGCGATGAGGTAGAAGTAAAAATCCCTCGTGGCACCATCAAACTCCGTATTGATAAGATTACCGTAGGCTAGTTATGGATATATTCAGCAAGATCGCAGCTGGCGAGATTCCCAGCTATAAGTGTGCAGAGAGTGATAAGTTTTATGCTTTTCTCGATATCAATCCGCTGGTAAAGGGTCACACCCTTGTGATTCCTCGTCGCGAGGTGGATTACATCTTTGATATGGATGATGACGAGATTGCAGAATTTCAGTTGTTCGCCAAGCGTGTGGCACTGGCTATCAAGAAAGCCTTCCCCTGCAAGAAGGTGGCTCAGGTAGTACTGGGTCTTGAGGTGCCCCATGCCCATATTCACCTTATTCCCATGCAGTCGGAAGGGGATGTCGATTTCCGTCGTGAGAAGTTAAAACTCACGGAGGCAGAATTCCAGGAGATTGCTCAGAAGATTCGTGAAGAGTTTGTGTAATCACACAAACTCTTCACCGTATTTGATACTTACTTCACTAACGTATTTTCTGATGAGCGACGAGTCGTCGCTCTTTTTGCATATCATCAGTACGTCGCCCTCTTCAGCTACGATATAGCCGTTCAGTCCGTTAAACACACCGATCTTTCCCTTAGGCAGCTTAATCACGTTGTTGCTGCAGTCCTCCATCATCACCTCAGAGTCGAGTACCACGTTGTCGTCCTTTACCCTGCTCATCGACTCGTAGATAGCGTGCCACGTACCCAAGTCAGCCCAACCAAAGTCGCACTTCATCACAAACACGTTGCGACTTTGTTCCAGAATGGCATAGTCGAGCGACAGATTAGGGTAGCGCGGATAGTTCTCTGTGACGTAGGCCATCTCCTGCTCGTACGTATAGTTCCTGATGTCGTATCTCAGTGGTCGGAGTACAGTAGGGAAGATATACTCAAACGACTTCAAGAGGTAATGCGCTTTTGTGAGGAAGATACCCGTGTTCCAGTAAAACTCGCCACTCTCCATAAACATAGTGGCAAATTCGCGCTCAGGCTTTTCTGTAAACGACTTCACGGCATAGACCTCAGGCTTGCAACTCAGGTCGCCCAGCTGTATATAGCCATAGCCGGGCTCTGGCCTTGTGGGTTTTACGCCCATTACCACTACGACGTCGTGTTCGTCTACATAGCTAAAGCCAATCTCCACACTGCGTGAGAATTCCGCCTCGTTCAGCACCATTTGGTCAGAGGGCACGATAATCATATTGGCTTCTGGCTCCCGCTGTCGAATACGCATGGCAGCCCAAGCCACGCTGGGCGCCGTATTACGATGGATAGGCTCTACCAGAATGTTCATCTCGGGTATTTCGGGCAATTGCGCTTTGGTCATATCCAGATACTCCTTGCAGGTACATACAAAGATATGGTCATGAGGCATTTTGTTCGAAAAGCGATCGAATGTTGCCTGTAGTTGGGTCCTTCCAGTTCCAAAGAAGTCCATAAACTGCTTGGGAGTGGCCTCTCTGCTGCTTGGCCATAATCTGCGACCGCGACCTCCAGCGAGTATCACGCAGAAATTCTTGTTATTTTCCATCTGTTGGTATATTCAATACTTATAGTTCTCGTTAATTTATGGTGCGAAGGTACACATTATTCTTGATATAAACAAGTATTTCGCAGATATAAGCAAGTATTTTTGATTTTTTTATCATATTCTTTTGCAGATTCAATTTTTTGTATTACCTTTGCACCGCAATTCACGACTGGCAGTGCTTCTATCATGCCCAGATGGCGGAATCGGTAGACGCGCTGGTCTCAAACACCAGTGGGGCAACCCGTGCCGGTTCGACCCCGGCTCTGGGTACTTCCAAGTACTAGTAGCAAGCTGGTCGCGATGCAAAATAAAAGTGCTGTAATCGAAAGATCGCAGCACTTTTTTTATTTGTGTATCGTTTATTCTTGCAGTACCGTCTTTGTCCAATACCATTTTACGCGGTCCCAGTCTACATTCACCACCTCTATCGGCTCGTCGAAGTCGGTAGCGGTTACCTGGTGCTTAATGGTGTCGAACTTCACGATGATTCTGTCGTCTACACATACACTTGTCGAGTCCATGGGCACGATGTCGAAGAGCTGCGACCTCTCAGTCCAGTGTTTCTTTCCTTCCTTCTTTGCAGAATCAGATTGCTCAAATTCGAAGAAGCACTCTTCCTTAGGTCCGTTCAGATACCAGCTCTGTGTGCCCTCAGGCGACACTTTTCTCAGGGTTACCATCGTGTTGCTGCGGTGTTTTTTGAGGGAACACTCTTCCAAAAGACCTATACATGTAATAGTCGTAAACACGATGGCGGCACAGGTAACGGGTTGTATCACGCAACCTAAAGCCAGCCCTTTCCAGCGTTTGCGCGAGAAGCCGATAAAGGGGAAGGAAAACGTCGATAGCAGCAGTACCACTATCACGCAAAAACCTATCACATAATATATAAATTCTTGTTCAATCATAGCTCTCGTCGTTACTAATTTTTTTATATTCTATGGCCAGCATGGTCAGGTCGTCGCTCTGTTCTGCCTCGCCTACGAATAGCTGTACCTGCTGCGTCATCGCCTCGATGAGCGTCTGCGGTTCGCGCTTGGTCTGGTTGGCCACTTTCAGTACGCGCTCCATGCCGTATTCTTCGTGGTCGATGTTTTCAGCCTCGTTCAGTCCGTCGGTAAAGAGGAATAAGGTGTCGCCTGGGTTCAACTTGATGTGGTCGTTTATAAACTCGAAGTCAGGAATCACGCCAGCAGCGATATTTACCTCGCCCTCTAACTCTTCAGCCTCGTCGTTAGCCAGGAGCAGTGGTGGGTTATGTCCTGCGTTGCAATAGACGATCTCGCCTGTGGTCAGGTCGAGCATACCTACGAAGAGCGTTACAAACATGCCCGTCTCATTATTAGCCGTCAGGTTCTCGTTGATGGCATACACGATTTGGTTGGGTTCCTGCGTATAGGTGGCGATATTGCGGAAGAGCGATGTTGTTACCGCCATCACCAGCGAGGCTGGCACGCCCTTGCCCGATACGTCGCCTATGATAAAGAAGAGCTTGTCGTCGCGGATAAAGAAGTCGTACAAGTCGCCACCCACCGCTTTTGCAGGCATGACCTGTCCGTAAATGTCCAGGTCTTGTCGCTCTGGGAAGGCAGGGTACGTCTTAGGCACCATCGACATTTGTATATCGTGCGCAATCTTCAGCTCACTCTCCATGGTCGCTTTCTGGGCCGTGGTGGTTTTCAGTTCCTCTACGTAGTTAGTCAGTGAGTGCTGCATGTTCTCAAACGAGTCGCGCAGCATGTGAATCTCGTCTTTGCTCTTGATATCCGGCAGAGGCGTGTTGAATTCTCCGTTAGCCACCTCGTCGGCTGTTGCTGCCAACTGTTTCAGGGGTTCCGAGGCGCGCCTGATAGCCAGTTTACATACGTAGAAGGTGATAATTAGCATCACGCCCACCAGCAAAAACATCATGAGGCCCACGCCAGTACCTATCAGATCGATGGCGATGACGGGTACCGATACCGCCAGCAACCAGTCGGTACCCTCCAGCGGGGCATAGAAAAGGTAGCTCTCGGTTCTGTTAATGAGGAGTATTTTCTGTGTCTCGTCGTCGCTCTTTTCGCCGTTTTTCATCTCGTCGATGGCCTGTTTCGCCACGCCGTGTTTCTTGACGTCTTTTATATGAACGTAGAAGTTACTTTTCAGGATACGTCGCTGCTCTTTGTGGGTAATATAGTTACCGTCGCGCGAGAGAACGTAACTATGGAAAATGCCGTCGCCACTTATGCTGATGGTCCAGGTATCCACTTGGAAGGCACTGTCCTGCTTTTCCAGCAACTGCGTCATAAAGTCGAGTGAGAGGTCCGCCCCTATAATGCCTACTACGCGCCCGTTCTTATCATGTAGCGGATGCATATAAGCTACCAGCGGTGTCTTGTCGTCTCTATTGTCGAAGAACGGCTCCGACCAGTAGGCCGAATCCTTTTCTATGGCCTCTTTAAACCAGCTCGACGATACGTATGTGGTATCCGTCAAAATCATCGATTCTACCTCTAGGCTGTCATTCCTGAAAGCATACGGACAGCAGGCGCGCCCCTTCTTGGGGAAGTAATTTTCTATGAAACTGATGCCGCAGCTGCGAAGTCGAGGGTTCAGCTCTACCATGCGCCCCATGATCGCCTGCAGTTGCTCTGGCTGGTCCACGTGCTGTTCCAGGTCGAAGAGGTTGTTTCTTACCGCTGCGTCCAGGTCCGACATCGCCTTGATAATCGCCCTGCCGTTCGATTGCATGTTTGCGTGGTAGGTATGCGCATTCACGTCTATTAAGATATCCCTGGTAAGGTAATACACCAGAAAAGCCAGCGCACCCATCATCACGAGCAGTACAATCATCACTGCCCTTGTCAGTCTGCGTGCAAACGAGTGTTTATATTTCTTTTTTTCCATTGCTAATGGTTGTCGAAAATCTGCTGCAAATATACGACTTATTTTTTAATTATCATCATCTTCGCATAAAAAAGCTCCCCAATTTGGGGAGCCCTTCCGATATTCTGATGTTATAACGCTTTTACACTGCCTGCACCAGGATGGCTTGTATGCTTTTCTTTCGGGTTTCCCCCGTACTGTAGCGAACCTACACCGCTTACCTTGCCCTCCAGTTTCTCCGAGGCGTAGCAAGTAATATTGCCGATGCCCGATACAGTGGCTTTTACGTTCAGCGCCTTCAGATCTTCTGCCTGAATGCTGCCTACGCCGCTACACGAAAGGTCTGCATCGTCCGTCTGTCCGCTTATGTCGATATCGCCCACACCGCTGCATTTTACCGTTACTTTGTTGGCGATGAGCTTGCTGAGCTCAAAATGTCCCACGCCCGAATTGCTCAGGTAGAGATTGTCGGTATCCAGCGTGTTGATGGTTACTTTCGCAGCCCCGCTGTTTCTAAAGGCTATCAGGTCGGTGGTATATACCTTTATGGTTACGTTCTTATCGTGAATGTTGATGCCGTTCTTGCTAAAGCTGATATCGAGCACGCGGTCTTTGCTCTCAAATTTAAACAGCTCGATGTAGTTGTCGGGGGCTGTCAGTTCTACGATGCCGTTCTTCGTGTCGCTCTGAATCACCTCTACATTGCCCACGCATCGCATTGCCACCTCTTCGAATGGGGTCAAGTTATATGTTTTTGTAACGATTGTCTCGCTCGCGTCAATCATCTCGCCACCAAAGTTTGTGATATTCCACTTACCCGATCTGCATGAAGCAAAAACGAATACCATGCCCAATAAAAACAATACCTTTTTCATAAAATAAACCTGTTTGTTGATTGTACTTTTATCTATTTGACGTAACAATCTGCCAAAAAGTTGCATGATTCGCAAAATTATTTGTACCTTTGCCCACCATGAAGCAAGATAATAGCCAAGAAATATTCCCCATCGTAGATGAGGAGGGCAGGGTGATAGGCTCTGCTACGCGAGGCGAGTGCCATAACGGATCGAAATTGTTGCATCCCGTGGTCCACTTGCATGTGTTTAATTCCAAGGGCGAGCTTTATTTGCAAAAGCGCCCAGAGTGGAAAGATATCCAGCCTGGCAAGTGGGATACAGCCGTAGGTGGCCATATCGATTATGGCGAAACACCCGAGGAGGCACTGAAGAGAGAGGTACGCGAGGAGTTGGGTATGACTGATTTTACCCCCGAGCGCTTAGGACATTATGTGTTTGAGAGCAAAAGGGAGCGAGAATTGGTTTACGTCCACAAGACCGTTTACGATGGTCCCATCGCCCCATCACGCGAAGAACTGGCAGGAGGGCGTTTCTGGACTATCGACGAAATCAAAAACGCCATCGGTAAAAGCATCCTCACCCCTAACTTCGAAAGCGAGTTTCAAACTGTAATAAACGGATGAGAGTAAGGTGATACGATATACAAAGAAAGAGGAGATATGGAACGCTGCGTCGCACGGCGGAGGCATCCTGATGGGGGTGGTGTTTGGCATCATCTTCCTGATATGGTGTTTCCAGAGCGACAACAACTGGGCGAGGATAGGGGTGATTCTCTATCTGTTTGGTATGCTGGGCAGCTATGTGGCCTCGACGGTTTATCACTCGATAAAGCACCACTCGAAATGGAAAGAGAGACTCCGAAAGTGGGATCATGCTGCCATCTACTGGCACATAGCGGGCTCGTACTCGCCGCTGACGCTGGTGGCGCTGCGTGAACAGGGCTACTGGGGCTGGAGCCTCTTTATCTTCGTGTGGGCTTGTGCCTTGGTGGGTACTATTATCAGCTTGATTAGGCTAAAGGAACACTCTAATCTGGAAACTTTCTGCTTCGTGGGCATGGGACTGAGTGTGCTCGTGGCCTTTAAACCGCTGATAGACTCGGTATCGACGGCTGCGGTGATCTGGATTATCGCTGAAGGAGTAAGTTATATCACGGGAGCGGTGTTTTATTCGCTGAACAAGAAGAAGTACATGCACTCGGTGTTCCACTTCTTCGTATTGGCTGGTAGCATCTGTCATATCATCGCCGTGTGGGATGTGCTGATGGATCAACTCTAAAAATTGAAAATTGAGAATTGAAAATTGAGAATTAATTTGGCGGTTTGACTGAAAAACATTAATTTTGCAGGCAAATTTGCAAATTTAACGTAATATGGCTTATACACGACTAACTGCTGCCGAAGCTGCAGCAATGATTAAGAATGGCGACCATATCGCCATGAGTGGTTTTACACCTGCTGGCGTAGCTAAGGCTACTACCAAGGAGTTGGCAAAAATTGCCGTTACCGAGCACGAGGCTGGGCGCGAGTTTAAAGTGGCTATCTTTACAGGTGCCTCTACGGGTCAGAGCACGGATGGTGATCTGGCTAATGCACAGGCAATCCTGTATCGTGCACCTTATACCACCAACCCCGATTTCCGCAAGCATGTGAATATGGGAGAGATTCCCTACAACGACCTGCACCTGAGTCACATGGCACAGGAGCTGCGCTATGGCTTCTATGGCGATGTAGACTGGGCTATCCTAGAGGTGTGCGACATCGAAGAGGTGGGTAACGACTACCGTGTTTACTTGACTGCTGCCGGTGGTATCTCGCCTACAGCTGCCCGTTTGGCTAAGCACGTCATCCTGGAGCTCAACAGCTTCCACAACCCCAATGCGAAGTACATCCACGACGTATACGAGCCTCTGGATCCTCCTTACCGCAAGGCGATTCCCATCGAGCATGTAGGCGACCGCATCGGACAGCCTTATGTATCTATCCCCAAGGAGAAGGTAGCTGGTGTGGTAGAGTGTAATATCCCCGACGAGGCTCGCGCTTTCAAGGACAGCGACCCTGTAACAGATAAGATCGGATTCCTGACAGCTGAGTTCCTGGTAGAGGAGATGCACAAGGGACGTATCCCCAAGGAGTTCCTGCCTTTGCAGAGCGGTGTAGGCTCTACGGCTAATGCCATTTTGGGTGCACTGGGGCAGGATAAGCACGTGCCCGACTTTAACATCTATACCGAGGTATTGCAGGACAGCGTGGTAGCAATGATGCTGAATGGACGTGTAAAGGATGCTTCTGCTTGCTCGCTGACCGTTTCGAACGAGTGTCTGATGCAGGTTTACGACCACATGGACTACTTCAAGGATCACCTGACCCTGCGCCAGAGTGAGATCTCGAACTCGCCTGAGATTATCCGTCGATTAGGCGTGATTGCCATCAACACAGCCATCGAGGCTGACCTTTATGGTAACGTGAACTCTACCCATATCAGTGGTGTGAAGATGATGAACGGTATTGGTGGTAGTGGTGACTTTATCCGCAATGCTTACCTTTCTATCTTTACTTGTCCTTCAGTGGCCAAGGGTGGTGTCATTAGCTCGATCGTACCTTTCGTAAGCCATCAGGACAGCTCGGAGCACGATGTGAACATTATCGTGACGGAGCAGGGCGTAGCCGACCTGCGTGGCAAGGGCCCTATCCAGCGTGCTGAGACCATCATCGAGAACTGTGCGCATCCTGACTACAAGCAGCTGCTTTGGGACTACCTGAAGATAGCTAAAATGGGACAGACGCGCCACAACCTGCCTGCTGCCTTCGCTATGCACGATACGCTGGCTCGCAAGGGCGACATGAAGCTTACCGATTTCGCTGAATACGTTAAATAATGAAAAAAGGGCTGCTCTGTGCCTTTTGTCTCTTACTGTCCTACTTGGCCTACGGCCAGGCAGGACAGTTTATTCCTTCGGAACGTTTTTCAAGTGGACTTATCAATGATATCTGTCAGGACAAATACGGATATGTATGGATAGCCACGGAAAACGGACTGAATAAATATGATGGCTATCGATTTACGACCTATCTGTCGCATCCCGACGACAAAACCACATTGAGCAGTAATATCGTAACCCATCTCTTCTGCGATAAGAAGGGACAGTTATGGATTGGTACACGACTTGGACTCTCCAGATACGACTACGCCACAGACCGTTTTGTACATTACGCTTTCCCTTCGGGGATAACGCCACGCGTGAACCCTATCCTGGAACGTAAGAATGGTGAGTTTCTCGTAGGTACATCGGGAAAGGGACTTTATGCCCTTTCTGGTGACTCTCTTCGAAAGGTGCCCGACGGCTATACGACTGGTTCTGGTAACTGGTATTTCAACCAGATGATAGAGGATAGTCAGGGGCGCTTCTGGAAATGCGGCTATGGTGAGGAAATAACCATGAAGGATGTTACTGGGGTGCACCAGTTCTTTATAGAACAGGGCATCGTGGTAGGAATCGTAGAGACGGATGGTGATATTCTCGTAATTTCTCAGAATGGCATTTATCGTTACCATAACGGACAGATTGCGAAAGCTGGTATCGACCTGTCGGCTTTTGGGAGTGATGATGTGGTTATTAGCAGTGCTTTCCAGAGTAAGAGCGGACATATATATATAGGTACGCGAGGCGCTGGTCTTTTCATGTTGGAAAAGGGTAACAGGAAACTGGTGCGAGTAGAATGCCGTTTAAATGGCTTGGATCTTAATACAGCGAAAATTTGGTGTATCCAAGAAGATAACTTCGGAAACCTTTGGTTGGGATGCCAGTCGAAGGGCTTGGTGATGATTCCCAAGATTCAGCCTCAGTTCTCATCTTGGAGCTTCACGGGACAGGGCTATCGCATCAGTTCTACGATAACGGCTGTCTGTGAAGGCGACCAAGGAATCACCTGGTGCGTGGTTCAAGGCAGTGGTGTATATGGTTTCGACCAGCAGGGCCACATTGTAGCGCATCCGGCTTCACCTCCATCGTCGGAATTTATGTATCGGGACAAGAAGGGGCGCTATTGGATAGGTAATAATGAATCGTTGTTTGCCTATAACCCTCTGACGGGGGCGTCGCAGCGACAAGTGTCATTCATATGCGAAAAACTGAATGATATGACAGACATGGGTAATGGTCAGCTGTTTATCTCTACCTATTCTCGCGGATTAAGCATTTATAACCCCGATGACCATACGTTTAAGAATTACCTCTCGACGCAAACAGACCATGTAAAGGGTCAACTTCATAACAACTGGATTCTGGCGATGATGCCAGACAAGAAAGGTTGTGTATGGATGGCGACATCGTCAGGTGTTTCATGTTATGATCCTCAGAAAGACAACTTCCGTCCGTATGGCTGGGATAACCTGCTAGACGGAAAGATGTGCTATTCGCTCTGCGAACAAAAGAACGGCGATGTCCTTATCGGTACAGATCAGGGACTCTTTGTTTATCATCAAGGTGACCAGGAGGCTATGCGCTTTCAGTATGGCGATGCTTTGGCTACTAAGGTGGTAGGTTACATTGTAGAGGCTATGAATGGCGATATATGGTGCGCCACATCAATGGGTATCTGGCAGTTTGACATTCGTAAGAATCAATTTGTAGGTCATGTAAATGGTAACGGACTGACTATGAAGGAATACGTAAACTGCGTAGGCCTGCACACGGATAACGACATGATATATTTCGCCAATAACGACGGACTGACCGTGTTTAATGCCGCTCAGGTAACGGGTAGCCACAAAGACCTGCCAGCCATCAAACTGACCAGTTTCTTCATAGCAGGTAATCCCGTGAACACGTTGACGGAGTCGGATGGCAGGCTGGTGGCAAAGGGACCTGTTATCGAGACAGACAAGTATCAGGTGTCGTATCTCGACAACAGCATTACGCTGGAGTTCTCGCTGCTCGATTTCGTAAGTCCTCGAAATATTGTTTATGAATACCGCATTAACGAGGCAAAATGGTTGCAGACCCCAGAGGGCCAGAACAGTATCCAATTGAGTCATTTGCAGCCTGGAACTTATCAGATAGAGGTGAGGGCCTTGTCGGCAGGTATCTATTCTGAGAAAAAAATCATCACTGTAAAGGTGTTGCCGCCTTGGTATCGTTCTGGTTGGGCATATACTGTCTATCTGTTAGTGGTCTTCGGAATCATCGGTGTGATAGGCTTGCTGCTGAGGCGTAGTGCCCGCCAGCATATGGATGAGGAGAAGATGAAGTTCCTCATCAATGCCACCCACGATATCCGTTCACCGCTCACGCTGATAATGGGGCCGCTGGACAAACTGAAGACCATTATCGGAGAGGGTGAGGGAAAAGGTTATCTGGAAACCATCGATCGTAATGCCCAGCGCCTGATGCTGCTCGTTAATCAGATTCTCGACGAACGACGTATCGATAAAAATCAACTGCAGTTGCATTGCAGAGAGACGAATATGGTCGATTTCATTGGTGGTATCTGCAAACTCTACCAGTATAATGCGAGCCAGCGAAACATTACGTTTACTTTCGAGCACGAGAAAGATCACGTCTTGGCGTGGGTAGATCGTATTAATTTCGACAAGGTTATCTCAAACCTGCTTTCGAACGCCTTCAAGTACACCTTCGACGGTGGTGAGGTAAAGGTGATGCTCCATGAGACGGAGAAAGAGGTGGAAATACAGGTGCTGGATAATGGTGTAGGTATTAAGGAAGAAGAGGCAGAAAGATTGTTTGACCGTTTCTACCAAGGACGTAATTCAGACGATTTAGGAATGCAGGGCACAGGTATCGGACTGAATCTCTGCCGTTCTATTACGCAGATGCATAAAGGCCAAATCAAAGCCCAGAACAGGAAAGACGGTATGCAGGGTGCTTGTTTCACCGTATCTATACCCAAAGGCCATGCTCACTTGAAACCAGAACAGATGATTACAGAGACCCCAGCCACGAAGGTGCTCTCTGCAGGAACAGCCGTTAAACAGCAGTTCCGCAGGTTTAACATTCTCATTGTGGATGATGACCAAGAGATAGCTAACTATATCATCGGTGAACTGGGTGGTCAATATAAGTTCGACCATAGGCCGAATGGTAAGGAAGGACTGAAAGCCTTGCTGACACAACAGTACGACTTGGTTATCAGCGACGTGATGATGCCGGAGATGGATGGTATCACCATGTTGAAACGTATCAAGGATCATCCGCAGATTTCACAGATACCAGTCATCATGCTCACTTCGAAGGCTGAGGTAGAACATAAGCTCATTGGCTTGAAGTCGGGTGCTGATGCCTATATCGCCAAGCCCTTCAGTATGGAGGAACTGCATATCCAGATAGATAATCTTATCGACAATGTGCGTCGTCTGCGTGGTAAGTTCAGTGGGGCTGTTGATCAGGAACAGCGTGTAGAAAAGATAGAGGTAAAAGGCAACGATGATGCGCTGATGGAACGTATTATGCGCTCGGTGAATGCCAAGATGTCGGATCCTGACTATAACATCGACACATTGGCTAGTGATGTGGGTATCAGTCGCGCCCAACTGCATCGGAAGATGAAGGAGATGACAGGCATCTCTTCGGGCAAGTTCCTACGCAACTTGCGTATGGAACAAGCAGCCCGTCTGCTCAGGGAGGGGAAGATAAACATCTCGCAGGTTGCAGACAAGGTGGGGTACATGGATCAGGCTCATTTCTCAATTGCGTTTAAATCTCATTTTGGAATGTCTCCATCTGAATATGTAGAAACCCATAAGTCGTAGTATATCACTTTACTGTTGATATTGTATCGGTATTATTGTAAATTGTTACAAAATACCGATTTCGCGTTTTTTGATATGTATTCGCATAATCATGAAACGAAATTCTTGCAACAAAAACCGGATTATACTTTATCTTTGCAGCAAATTTTTCATCTTTAACTAATTAAATTAATCTTTGTATGGAAAAGAAAAAGGTAATGAAGCGAATCTTAATGATGCTCATCGTCCTGATGGCATGCCCTGCTATGCTGTCGGCACAGAGCGTTATTAAGGGTAATGTGAAAGACGATGCCGGTGACCCCGTCATCGGTGCTACTGTTAGAGAAGTAGGTACTAACATCGCTACGGTGACCGACTTCGATGGAAACTTCGAACTGAAAAACGTTACGAAGAGTGAAATCAGCGTATCTTATGTAGGATACCTGACACAGACTATTAATGTGAGAGGTAAGTCACATGTTGACGTTACGCTGCAGCCAGACCAGAAATTGCTGGATGAGGTTGTAGTAGTAGGTTATGGTACAATGAGAAAGAGCGACGTAACAGGTGCTGTGAGCAGAGCTAATATCGAAGCTTTCGAGAAGAGTGCTAACACCAACCTCGCCCAGTCCTTGGAAGGTACTGTACCTGGTCTTAACGTAGGTTTGGCTACTGCTGCTGGTTCTGATCCACAGATCTCTATCCGTGGTAATAATACCATCTCTGGTAACCAGAGCGTACTGATTATCCTCGATGGTATCATCTATCCAGGTAGCCTCTCTAGCCTGAACCCTGCTGATATCGAGAGCGTAGACGTATTGAAGGACGCTTCTTCAACAGCTGTTTATGGTGCGCAGGCTGCTAACGGTGTACTGCTGATTACTTCTAAGAAAGGTGCTAAGGGTAAGGCTAAGGTGAACTTCTCTACTAGCTACAGTGTTCAGTCACCAACCCATAAGCTGAATACAATGAACCGCGAGCAGATGCTGAACTTTGACAACGAGTGTCTGTGGCAGTACTCTAAGACCAAGGAGTCTGGCTACACCCAGCAGGATCCTAACTTCAAGCTCTCAGGGCGTATGCCTGATGCTTGGATGACAGACGATCAGGGAAATATCATTCCTGGTGACTATGACTGGTGGGGCGACTTCGTTCGCAATGGCCATATCTGGGAAACCAAACTGAATATTTCTGGTGGTAGCGATGCTATGAGTTACCTGATTTCTGTAGGTAACACCCAACAAAAGAACTATATCCTGAACGATGACTATAAGCGTAACTCAATCCGTGTGAATGTTGACATCAACCCCGTGAAGTGGTTGAAGGCAGGTATCCAAGCCTTCGGTTCATTCGAGAACCGTGACGGTGCTTCTCCATACCTCCCATTCCTCGTAGAGTGCAGCCCTCTGACAAAGCCTTACGATGAGAATGGCGACATGATTCACTATCCTGCACACGATGCACGTGAAAACCCATATCATAATACATTGGTTGACGACTATGATCGTACCAATTCTTTCTTTGCCAATATCTACGGTGAGGTTCAGCTGCCTCTGAAGGGTTTGACCTATCGTATCAACTTCGGTAACAACTACCGCATTGGTGAGCATCACTATGCCAGTGAGTTTGCTGAGAACAGCAACGGCTCTGCTTATAAGCACCACTCTACCTATTATGATTATACACTTGATAACATTCTGAACTATACGAACGACTTTGGTAAGCACAGTGTAGGCGCAACGCTCGTTTATGGTGCTTCACGTCGTAAGTACGGCTATACAGCTGCTGATGCCAAGCTCTTCCCACGTATGACACTGGGTTACAACTCACTGGAGCTTGCTTCTACTCAGAATACCAGCTCTGACGCATGGCAGGAGACACTGCTCTATCAGATGGCTCGTGTAAACTATTCTTTTGATACCCGTTATCTTCTGACTGCTACCCTGCGTCGAGATGGTTTCTCTGGCTTCGCTGAGAACAACAAGTCTGCCATATTCCCATCAGTTGCCCTTGGTTGGGTCATCACTAACGAGAAGTGGTTCAAGGTACCTCAGTTAGACTATTTGAAGCTGCGTGCAGGTTGGGGTTCAAGTGGTAACCAGACAGCACGTTACTCTTCAATGGCTCGTGTAAACTCTGCTATTGGTTATATCTATGGTGACGGTGTTTCTGGCGCCATGAAACAGGAGTTGGCTTCTTTGGCTAACAATGACCTGAAGTGGGAGAGAACCTCTGGTTTCAATATTGGTCTTGATTTCGCAATCTTCAATAGCCGCATCTCTGGTAACATTGAGTTCTATTCTACCAAGACAAAGGATCTGCTCTATGATGTAGCTATTCCTACTATTACTGGTTTCAGCTCTATCAGATCGAATGTAGGTGAGATTAAGAACAAGGGTCTTGAGATTACCATCAACTCTCGTAACATTATCACTAAGAACTTTGAGTGGACATCAATGTTCAACTTCTCTACCAACAGTGATAAGATTACAAAGCTTGCCGGTCTTGATACCAATGGCGATGGTGTAGAGGATGACCTTACTTCTTCTTCACTGTTTATCGGTGAGTCACTGTCTGCTATCTACGACTATACTATTGACGGCATTTATCAGATTGGTGACAACATACCTGAGGGCTACCATCCCGGTAACTACCGTATTGTAGATATTAACAACGATGGTAAAATTGACGAGAACGACCGTAGCATCATCGGTAAGACAGATCCTTCTTGCCGTATGGGCTTGCTCAACACCTTGAAGTACAAGGGCTTTACACTGAGTTTCTTCCTCAATGCCGTTCTCGGTGGTAGTAAGAGCTACCTGGGTAAGAACTCTTATGCTGAGCTGGTTAACGATAACACCCTGCGCCACAACCGTTATACGGAGCAGGTGGAGAAATTCTGGACACCAAGCAATCCTAATGGTATCTATGCACTCTACAATGCGAACCCTGCTATCAATCCTTATCGTTATCAGAATCGTTCATTCCTGCGCTTACAGGATATCACTCTCTCTTACGACCTGCCAAGAAAGTGGATGCAGGCTATTCGTATCGATGGTATCAACGTATATGTTAGCTGCAAGAACCTGCTGACATTCACAGGTTGGAATGGTTGGGATCCTGAGCCTAATAAGTCATATTCTGATATCAATGGTCAGACCCGTTATACTGGTAGTTGCTATGAGCACGACCCAGTCATGAAGAGTGTAACATTTGGTCTCAATGTCAATCTTTAATTGCTATTTCACATGAAAAAGATATTTTTATTTGCCGTTTTATCAGCTTTGGTGCTGACAGGATGTAACGAGGATAAATTCCTCGAGGAGAAGGCACTTGACTTCAATTCGGCATCCAACTCATATAATACGAAAGCAGACTTCGATGCTTCGATTACTGAACTCTACTATCTGACGCGTGAGGAGTTCTATACTACTTACGATCGTACAACAGACCTCTCGAAGGTTGCAGATATGTGGATTACCGCAGACCCTCTGCAGTCGAATGTGACTTCAGATTTCTCTCCCTCTGGCGCTATCGCCAAGTTCTACTGGGATCAGAACTATAAGCTCATTGCTCAGGCTAACACTGTAATCAGTCGTGTGCCAAATTCTACAGCCCTGACTGATGATCAGAAGAAGGAATTTGAGGCAAAGGCCCGTTTCTTCCGTGCCTTAGGTTATCGCACTCTGGTATTGCTTTATGGCGATGTGCCCCTGCAACTTGAAGAGGTAACATCACCAAAGACCGACTATACCCGTGAGTCTAAGGATAAGGTGTGGGCTGCTGTAATTGAGGACTTGGAGTTTGCTGTAGCCAACCTGCCTGAAATCAATGCCGTAAAAGACGGTGAGATTAGTAAGCCAGCTGCTAACATGCTGCTCTCTGAGGTTTATCTGGCTACAGGTAATAACGACAAGGCTGCAAGTGCTGCTTCTGCTGTTATAAGCAATCCTAACCTCGCTCTGATGACCCAGCGCTTTGGTTCACAGGCTAAGGAGGATGGTGACGTATTCTATGATCTGTTCCGTCCAAACAACCAGAACCGTGGCTCTGGTAACACAGAGGCTATCTGGGTGATCCAGTTCGAGACCAACGTAGATGGTGGTGGTAACAATACCAGTCACTTCTTCTGGAATCCTGGTAGTTTCTGGGGCGAGCGCTTCTTCGCACCTCAGGTAGATAAATTCCAGATTGTTGCGCCTAATGGTACAAATATTCAGTTGTTCAACTGGCCTATCGGTGATATGACTGGTGGTCGTGGTATCGGTACACATTATGCTGTTCAGCATCTTTACAGCGATATTTGGGCAGATGACTTTAACGATATGCGTAACTCTGAGTTCAACTGGCCTCGTCGCTATAAGCTGCATTTCCCAGAGAGACTGAATAATTATCCGGACCTGAAAGCGCTCATGTCTGATGGTTACTTCGATTTGGAGACCATGCCTGCAAAACTGAAGGAATTGGGCTATTCTATCACGGCAGGTTTTGTCGGTGGTGCAACACCTCCAGAACAGTTGCCAAACCGCTTTATGTGTGGTTACTCAACGAAGATGACAACGCCATTCCATCATCCTGATGCACAGTATCAGAATAAGTCAACCTACCAGCTTGCTGGTACAGGTGGTAAGACTTATACCGACCAGTATTTCTTCCGCCTCGCTGGTGCATATCTGCTGCGTGCAGAGGCTTATGTAAACTTAGGTAAGAAGGCTGAGGCTGCTGCTGACATCAATGTATTGCGCACCCGTGCTAAGGCTAAGCAAGTAACTGCCGACCAGATGAATCTTGATTTCGTCCTCGATGAGCGCCTGCGTGAGCTCACCTGTGAGGAGACACGTCGTCTGACACTGGCTCGTTGCGGCAAACTTGCTGAGCGCATTCTGAAGTATAATCCTTATTTCCATAAGGAGAATGCCGCAGACGGTAAGGACTACGACTCACACTTCGATCTGCTGCCTATTCCTCTGTCAGCTATCTTGGCTAACAAGGATGGTGAATTAAAGCAGAATCCTGGTTATTAATAGAAGAAATTGGTTAGTTAGTTAAATGTAGTAAAAGCCTGGGCTTGAGAAAGTCTGGGCTTTTTCTGAAAAAATCTATAAGAATGAACAAGAACCTATTATATTGGCTCCTGTTGCTCATACCATTGTGTGTACATGGTAGCAGTTTCAAGGTTCGTAACGCCAACATCAGTCATGACGCAGGCGAACCTTATCAGGTGGTGCGCGCCATTGGCGACCTGCAGCATGACATCACTATGGTGGCGGGTAAGGGCGATGCCTCGGGCGGCCAGATCATCGTTGGGACCTATGGACAGAGTAAGCTCATAGCGAAACTTATTGCCAAGGGAGTGCTGAAAGAGTCCGATTTGAAGAACCGATGGGAGAATTATGTCATCACCGTTACCAAGGAGTCGAAACCTCGACTGGTAATTGCTGGCAGTGACATGCGTGGTACCATCTACGGCATCTACGATGTGTCGCAACGTATCGGTGTTTCGCCCTGGTACTGGTGGGCTGACGTGCCTGTGAAAGTGGATGCTGAGGCTGCCGTAGATTGTGATTACTTCGTATCGGGCGAACCAACAGTGAAATACCGTGGTGTGTTTATCAACGATGAGGATTGGGGACTGAAACCATGGGCAGCCACCAACTTTGAGCGCAATCTAGGTGATATCGGACCTAAGACCTACGCTAAGGTATGTGAGCTCTTGTTGCGTTTGAAGGCTAATATGCTGGCACCAGCCATGCACTCATGCACAGGTGCCTTCTATAGTCATAAAGAAAGTAAGGTTGTAGCAGACTCTTTTGGCATCATCATCACCACCTCTCATTGCGAACCACTGTTGCTGAACAATGCTGCCTTGTCAGAGTGGGATCAGAGTCGTGACGGTGACTGGAATTACAAGACAAACCGCGAGACGATTCTGAAGAAGTGGGATGACCGCTTGGATGAAGCCTCACAATATGAGAATATTTACACCACGGCCATGCGTGGATTGCACGACGAAGGTCTGAGAGGCCATCTGCCAATGTCTGAGCGCGTGCCTCTGATTACAAAGGTGATCGCAGAACAACGTCAGTTGCTGGAAAAGCATATTGGTAAGCCTGCTACAGAGATCCCACAGATTTTCGTACCTTATAAGGAGACGATGGCTATCTATGAGAATGGTCTTCAGGTGCCTGATGACATTACGCTTGTTTGGGTGGATGATAACTATGGCTATATGAAACGTGTATCGAATCCTGAGGAGCAGAAACGCTCAGGTAGAGCAGGTGTATATTATCATCTGAGCTATCTTGGGGCTCCACACGACTACCTGTGGCTTAACACCACTCCACCAGTGCTGATGTATGAGGAACTGAAAAAGGCCTACGACAATGGTGCTGATCGTTACTGGCTCTTAAATGTGGGTGATATCAAACCTATGGAACTTGGTATTCAGACCTTTATGGATATGGCCTGGAATATCAATGCTTTCAATTTGGAGAATGTCAACCATCATCAAGCAGAATTCCTTTCTACTCTTTTTGGTAAAAATCCTCAAACAATCCTCGATGATTTCTATCGTTTGGCCTGGAGTCGTAAGCCAGAGTATATGGGCTGGGAGTACCAATGGGACGACCAGGCACATACAGGTCTGAAAGATACGGAGTTTTCGTTTGAGAATTATTCAGAAGCACAGCAGCGACTGGCTGACTATCAGCATTTGAGTGATGAAGTAGAACAAATAGGCGCTGGTTTGTCAGAGCATCTTAGACCCGCTTGGTTTGAGATGGTGCAGATGCCAGTACAAGGTGCTTATCAGATGAATCGTAAATTCCTCATGGCACAGTTGAACCATGAACTCTTCAAACAAGGTCGCAAGGCTGAGGCGAATTGGGCTGCACGTCAGATGGAACTCGCTTACGATAGCATCAATGCCCTGAATGATCGCTATAACGAGCAACTCGATGGTAAATGGCGAGGCATGATGGATTTGTCGACCAGCTTTACACCTACGGCACAATTCTATCAGAAACCCGAAGTTACCTATACTGAAGGGGCTGGAGAGAAACCCGTTGATTTGGCACCAAAGACAGGTGACGTTACAGGATGCCAGGTCATCAACCTGGCTGAGTATGCCAGCAAGAGCGCTGATGCCCGTCTTGTAGCTGGTCTTGGTTACGATTGGCAAGTGATGCAATTAGGTGAAGTGTCATACACGATTCCTGCTGTCGAGGCAGATTCTTTCGATGTGTTCTTCTACACTGTGCCCTTCTGGCCTCTTTATGAGGGCAAGAGTAATCGTGTGGCTGTAAGCATTGACGGCTGCGAACCGCAGGTCTTCGAAAATCGCTTTGAAGAATATGGGTGTTCGTGGAAGGATCAGGTGATGCGTAATGGCATATCCTGTCGCCTGCACTTTAACATCGACAAGACGAAATGTCAGCACATACTCACCTTCCGTGCTCTCGACCCAGGACAGATGCTCCAGCGTGTGATCATCGACTGGGGCGGATTAAAGCCTTCATATATCGGACCACATCAAAAACGATAATAAAGATGAAGAAAAAACTAATGACAATGGTCATCCTTGCGATGACATTAGCGACAGCGGATGCACAGAATCCCATTGTACAAACTTGGTACACTTCCGACCCTGCTCCTATGGTTTGTGGCGACAAAATCTATGTTTATACAGGCCATGATGAGGACAACGCAGACTTTTTCTGGATGTACGAGTGGCGTGTCTATTCGAGCAGCGATATGGTAAACTGGACGGACCATGGCTCACCATTGAGTCTAAGAAGCTTCTCGTGGGCCGATGACAGAGCCTGGGCTGCACAGACGATTGAACGCAATGGCAAGTACTATTGGTATGTTTGTGCCCACTCGAAACTTACAAACGGTATGGCTATCGGTGTAGCAGTGGCTGATTCGCCTACAGGTCCCTTCCACGATGCATTAGGCAAACCACTCTTCGACAATGGCAGTTGGGATAACATAGATCCCACTGTGTTTATCGATGAAGGCGGTCAGGCCTGGTTGTTCTGGGGTAATCCCACTATTAACTATGCTAAGTTGAATAGTGATATGCTGTCTTTCGATGGTGAGGTAAAGCAGGTTAACCAAACGATCGAGGGTTTTGGCGCTCCTAACGTGAAAGAGCGTCAGAAAGACGTGAAGTATAAGGATAATTATACTGAAGGTCCCTGGATTCTGAAACGGAACTCCCTTTGTTATCTGCTCTATGCTGCTGGAGGCGTGCCAGAACATATTGCTTACTCTACGGCTCCCTCGTTCGAAGGTCCTTGGACCTATCGTGGGGAAATTATGCCATTGGAGGACACGAAGTCGTTTACTAATCACTGTAGCGTGGCAGACTTCAAAGGACATAGCTATTTCTTCTACCATACGGGAAAGCTGCCTGGTGGAGGCGGATTCGGACGTTCTGCTGCTGTCGAGGAGTTTACTTATAATCCCGATGGCACCTTCCCCATCATCCATCATACAGACGAGGGCGTAAATCCAGTTGGAACTTTAAATCCTTTCCAGCGACAGGAGGCAGAGACCATGGCTTGGAGTGTAGGTGTGAAGACGGAACAGAACGAAAATACGGGCGTCTTTGTGAGCGATATCCAAAATGGTGACTATATCAAGGTACGCGAGGTCGATTTCGGCCGTGTGCAACCTAAGTCGTTTACTGTTTCTGCTGCTTCTGCCTTGCAGGGAGGAAGGATAGAGGTACGTCTTGACAGCCTGAAAGGACAGCAGATAGCGCTTGTTGATATTCCCTATACAGGAGGAGGCGAGCAGTGGCAGAGCTTCTGTACCAGCATAAAGGAGAAAGTCAGCGGTAAGCACGATTTGTACTTTGCCTTTGTTGGTAATAAAGGTGCAAAACTCTTCAACTTCGATTGGTGGAAGTTTGAACCTTAAGTTACCAAATGGTGACAATTGTTAGTTTTTTGGCTGTAAAGTGATTATATTTAATGGAAAATATGTAACTTTGCAGCCAAAAATGTGATGATAATGGAATCAAAACTGGTAATATACAATACTCTAACGCGTCAGAAAGAGCGTTTTGAGCCTCTTCACGCCCCCAATGTGGGCATGTATGTTTGTGGACCTACGGTCTATGGTGATCCTCATCTGGGACATGCCCGTCCTGCCATTACTTTCGATTTGGTGTTCCGCTACTTGAAGCATCTGGGTTATAAGGTGCGCTATGTACGTAACATTACCGATGTAGGTCACTTGGAGCACGATGCTGACGAGGGCGAGGATAAAATTGCCAAGAAGGCTCGTCTGGAGCAGTTGGAACCCATGGAGATTGCCCAGTACTATACCAACCGCTACCATCAGGCGATGGATGCCTTGGGTGTGTTGCGCCCTTCAATCGAGCCCCACGCTACGGGTCATATCATCGAGCAACAACAATTGGTACAGCAAATACTCGACAATGGTTTTGCCTACGAGAGCAACGGCTCTATCTACTTCGATATCGAAGCTTACAACAAGAAATATCAGTATGGTATCCTCTCTGGTCGCTCGCTGGAGAATATCAAGGATGCCAGCCGTGAACTTGATGGCGTAGGTGAGAAGCATAATCAGGCTGATTTTGCCCTATGGAAGAAAGCGCAACCCGAGCATATTATGCGTTGGCCATCGCCTTGGAGCGACGGCTTCCCTGGTTGGCATTGTGAGTGTACGGCGATGGGAAGAAAGTATCTGGGTGAGGAGTTTGATATCCATGGTGGCGGTATGGACCTGGTGTTCCCGCATCATGAGTGTGAGATAGCTCAGGCACAGGCCTCGATGGGTCACCCCGCTGTGAAGTATTGGATGCACAACAATATGCTGACCATCAACGGTCAGAAGATGGGTAAGTCGTATAACAACTTCATCACGCTGGAGCAATTCTTTACGGGCAACCATCCGTTGCTCGAAAAGGCCTACTCGCCCATGACCATCCGATTCTTCGTGCTCTCTGCCCACTATCGTGGAACCGTAGACTTCTCGAACGACGCACTTGTGGCTGCTGAGAAAGGATTGGAGAAGTTGATGAATGCCATCAGCGACCTAGAGCGTGTTCAGGTAAGCGCCAAATGTGACACTGAGACGGAGAAGGTAGTAAAGGCCTTGCGCCAGAAGTGTTACGACGCCATGAACGATGACTTTGCCACGCCACAGGTGATAAGCTATCTGTTTGAGGCTTGCACGGTGGTAAACAAACTCATTGACCATAAGGCTACGATCTGTGCTGACTGCCTGAAGGAGTTGAAAGAGACGATGGAACTCTTCGCTTTCGACATTCTGGGTCTGAAGGCTGAGAAGAGCGGCTCGAACGATAGCCGCGAGGAGGCCTTTGGCAAGGTGGTAGATATGGTACTCGAACTCAGAGCCAAGGCGAAAGCGGATAAAGACTGGGCTACCAGCGATAAGATTCGCGACAAACTCGCTGCTGCCGGCTTCGAGGTGAAAGACACCAAGGACGGTGTGACTTGGAAACTGAATAAATAAGGTTTATTGCTCCCCAGCAGGGGAGCAATAAGCTTCTTTTGTCATTACTAAGGTGCGCGTTTGGTCTTTGAAATCGTCAAACGAGACGTACTCTAAACCCTTGTAGGGACCCTCAGTGCCCCACGAATTCTTCATAACGAAATATTTCCCTCCCTCCTCATCGTGGGCGATGCCAACGATGGCCATGCCGTGGGCTTTATTCGTCCAGCACACCCCATGATGCTGTCGTACAGCTCGCTCTGTTTTCTGCAGGAGTGAATCGATGGGCACATTGAGATAGCGGTCGTGCAACCAGTTGTCGCGCACGTCGAGTTCCATCTCCTGAAAATATGGTTTGCTGTCGTCACACATCAATTGGATATACTCGCCAGGCTTGCACACGCTACGGGCAAACTCCTGGGGGGTATAAGTGGCGCCCAGAAAGAATACCCACTTAGGGGCTGGTGTATCAATCTTACGCATGGCATCGTAGCCTACAATGCCATATTTCTCGATGAGGCGGAGGAGTGTAGCCGCTTCGCCCCGTTTGTTTTTAGGGGCATTTGGCTCCTGCTCCATTTTCTTCATAATATAATAAGGTGAGAGATTGACGGAGTCGCCCCACGCCAGATGTTCTGTTTCGATGGTAGCGAGCATGGCGAAAATCCAGCATGTTTCCGTATCGCCCTGATCCTTAACGGGTGTCATACGATTCAGCACTTCGGTAGTGAAGTGCTTGGGCTCCTGCGTGCAACTGATGCAATACAAAACGGCTATTAAAAGATATAAAAATCTCTTCATCGCGTGCAAAGATAAGCAGATTTTTTTGTAAATTTGCACCCGTAATGGAAAAAAACATCAAAGCATATGAGATAATGGCCCCTGTGGGCTCGCCCGAATCGCTGGCAGCAGCAATTCAGGCTGGGGCTGACAGCATTTATTTCGGTATTGAGAAGTTGAATATGAGGGCACATTCTGCCTCAACATTCACCATCGATGACCTGAAAGAGATGGCACGTACCTGTAATGAGCACGGTATTAAGAGTTATCTGACGGTGAATACCATCATCTATGGTGAGGATATCCCCCTGATGCACGAGATTATCGATGCTGCCAAGGAGGCTGGAATATCGGCTGTGATTGCCTCGGACGTGGCGGTGATGACCTATTGTAATAAGGTGGGACAAGAGGTACACCTCTCTACCCAACTGAACATCTCGAATATCGAGGCCCTGAAGTTTTATGCCCAGTTTGCCGATGTCGTGGTATTGGCGCGCGAGCTGAACATGGACCAGGTGGCAGAAATCTATCGTCAGGTGGAGGCAGAACATATCTGTGGTCCGTCGGGTGAACAGATCCGCATCGAGATGTTCTGTCATGGCGCCTTGTGTATGGCTATCAGTGGCAAGTGTTATATGAGTCTGCATGCAGCCAATCGCTCTGCTAATCGTGGTGAGTGTATTCAGATTTGTCGTCGTTCGTATACGGCTACCGATAACGAGACGGGCCATCAGTTGGACATCGACAATAAGTATATCATGAGTCCCAAAGATTTGAAGACGGTGCGCTTTATCGACCGTATGATGGAGAGTGGCGTCAGGGTGTTTAAGATCGAGGGTCGTGCCCGTGGACCAGAATACGTTTATACCGTGGTAAAATGCTACAAAGAGGCGATACAGGCGGTACTCGACGGAACGTTTACCGAGGTGCGCAAGGACGAGTGGGACGAGCGACTCGCTACCGTCTTTAACCGTGGTTTCTGGGATGGTTATTATCAGGGACAACTGATGGGCGAGTGGAATAAGCACTACGGCTCGAACGCTACCGAGAAGAAGGTGTACATTGGAAAGGGGGTGAAATATTTCTCAAAACTGGGCGTGGCAGAGTTTACGGTTGAGGCCAATACCTTTAAAGTGGGCGATAAGATGCTGATTACGGGTCCTACCACGGGTGTGATGTATGTAACGGCCAACGAGATTCATGGTGACAATGGTCCTGTGGAAGTGGCTCAGCAAGGCACGCGTGTGAGCATCGCCGTAACAGATAAAGTGCGCCCGTCAGACAAATTATTTAAATTAGAAAACGTAGAACACCATGACGATTAACGAGATTCAAGACGAGATTATAGAGGAGTTTTCTGACTTCGACGACTGGATGGACAAATATCAGTTGCTGATAGACCTGGGCAATGGTCAGGAACCTCTGGAAGAAAAGTATAAAACCGAACAAAACCTGATAGACGGATGTCAGAGTCGTGTATGGCTTCAGGCAGACTATGTGGATGGTAGAATCCACTTCTCTGCAGAGAGCGATGCACTCATCGTAAAGGGTATCGTGTCATTGCTGATTCGTGTGCTCTCCGACCATACGCCTCAGGAGATTTTGGATGCCGACCTTTATTTCATCGATGAGATCGGACTGAAGGAGCACTTGTCGCCCACACGATCTAACGGACTCGTGGCAATGGTAAAACAGATGCGTGTTTATGCGCTGGCGTATAACACGAAATATTAAAGATTAAAAATTAAATAATAACCAACAAGATATGATTCAAACTGTAGTAAAACGCGATGGACGGATCGTAGGCTTCAATGAGCAGAAAATCATGGCTGCTATTCGTAAGGCCATGATCCACACTGATAAAGGAGAAGACGAACGCCTATTGTATCAGATAACTGATCATATCGCCCAACGAGGCGATAGTCAGATGACGGTGGAGCAGATTCAGGACGCTGTCGAGATGGAGTTGATGAAATCGAGCCGTAAGGACGTGGCTCAGAAGTATATCGCCTATCGTCATCAGCGCTCTGTGGCCCGTAAGGCCAAGACGCGTGAGGTGTTCCTCGATATCGTCAACATTAAGAATAATGATGTAACCCGTGAGAATGCCAACATGAACGCTGATACCCCAGCGGGCATGATGATGAAATTCGCATCGGAGTCGACCAAACCCTTTGTGGACGATTATCTGCTCTCGGAGGATAGTCGTGAGGCGGTAGAGCATAACTATCTGCATATACACGATAAGGACTATTACCCCACGAAGTCGTTTACCTGCGTACAACATCCGCTGGATCATATCCTGACCTGTGGTTTCGTGGCTGGTCATGGTGCCTCGCGCCCTGCCAAGCGCATCGAGACTGCTTCGGTATTGGCTTGTATCTCATTGGAATGTGCACAGAACGAGATGCACGGTGGTCAGGCGATTCCTGCCTTCGACTTCTACTTGGCACCATACGTGCGTTTGAGCTATATCGAGGAACTGAAGGCCCTGGAGGATTTGAATGGCGAAGACTATAAGGATTTGTACGATGAGCCCTTAATAGATTATATCAAGAAGCCACTCGACGGATTAACGGGTAAGGCGCGTGCTCAGCAGCATGCCATCAATAAAACGGTGAATCGTGTGCATCAGTCGATGGAGGCGTTTATCCATAATATGAACACCATCCACTCGCGTGGTGGTAACCAGGTGGTGTTCTCTTCTATTAATTATGGTACGGATACCAGTGCCGAGGGTCGTTGCGTGATGCGTGAGATTCTGCTCTCTACCTACGAGGGTGTGGGCGATGGCGAGACAGCTATCTTCCCCATTCAGATTTGGAAGAAAAAGCGGGGCGTGAACTATTTGCCTGAGGACCGTAATTTCGACCTCTATCAACTCGCTTGTAAGGTAACGGCGCGTCGCTTCTTCCCCAACTTCCTGAATCTCGATGCCAGCTTTAACCAGACGGACGAGTGGAGAGCTGACGACCCCCTGCGCTATCAACACGAGGTGGCTACGATGGGATGCCGTACACGTGTGTTCGAGAATCGTTTCGGACCAAAAACCTCTATCGGACGAGGCAATCTGTCGTTCTCTACGATTAATATCGTGAAGCTCGGCATTGAGGCTGCCATCGAGGAAGCTGATAAACAGAAGCGCATCGATTTGTTCTTTGCCAAGCTCGACCGCATGCTTGAGATTACGGCCAAGCAACTTGACGATCGCTTCCAGTTCCAGAAAACAGCCTTTACCAAGCAGTTCCCATTGCTGATGAAGAGTTTGTGGATAGGTGCTGATAAGTTGGGACCGATGGATACCGTAGAGAGTGTCATTAATCAGGGAACGCTGGGTATCGGTTTCATCGGATTGGCAGAATGCCTGGTGGCTTTGTTGGGCAAGCATCATGGCGAGAGCGAAGAGGCGCAAGAGTTGGGTTTGAAGATTGTGACTTATATGCGTGATCGTGTCAACACCTTCTGTGAGCAGTATCATCATAACTACTCCGTACTCGCTACCCCAGCTGAGGGCTTGAGTGGTAAATTCACCAAAAAAGACCGCAAACAGTTTGGTGTGATTCCTGGTGTTACCGATCGCGATTACTACACCAATTCGAACCATGTGCCCGTGTATTACAAATGTTCTGCGCGCCACAAGGCCGAGGTAGAGGCACCTTACCATAACCTCACACGAGGCGGACATATCTTCTACGTAGAGATTGATGGTGATGCGACCCATAATCCGCAGGTCATCATGAGTGTGGTGGATATGATGGACCAGCTCGATATGGGTTATGGCTCTGTAAACCATAATCGTAACCGCTGCATGGATTGTGGCTACGAGAATGCTGACGACCATCTGGAGGTTTGTCCGAAGTGCGGCTCTAAGAACATCGACAAGTTACAGCGTATCACGGGTTATCTCGTTGGAACTACCGACCGCTGGAACTCTGGAAAGCTCGCAGAACTGAATGATCGTGTAACCCATATCGACCACGGCTCACAAGACCTCTTTGGCGAATGATTCGTGTACTCGATATCATAGAAGATACAATGGTGGATGGTCCGGGTTTCCGGACCTCCATTTATTGTGCTGGTTGTCGTCATCAGTGTCCTAAGTGTCATAATCCGCAATCGTGGGATTTTAAGGGCGGACGCGAGATGAGCACAGAGGAGATCATGAAGGTGATCGAGGCAGACCCTTATGCGAATGTCACTTTCACAGGGGGCGATCCCATGTATCAGTGCGATGGCTTTGCGGAATTGGCAAGGGCCATCCATCGTCGCACGAACAAGGATATCTGGTGTTACACGGGTTTTACTTTCGAGACGCTTATCACGAGGGCGCAGCGTGAATTATTATATGAACTCGATGTGCTGGTCGATGGTCCCTTCGTTGAGAAGTTGCGCGATCCCGACTTGCTTTTCAGGGGTTCGTCGAACCAAAGACTCATTGATGTGCAATCTTCTCTCTTTGAAGGGAAGGTGGTACTTTGGAAACCGGATGTGCTGATAGGCTAAGGAAAAACATTTTTCTCGTAAGTTTTTTCCTTTAAGGTTGCAAGTCTGCAAAAAAAACTGTATTTTTGCAGAAAAATAACGAGGATTATGGCAAAGAACTCAAAATGGCAAGATGAGTATTGGCTATTGCTGATGCAGATTTATCTTCAGAAACCCGTTGGGATGAAGCCGATGTATTGTCGTGCAATGGTAGATTTGAGTATCGAACTACATATTGCACCAAACCTATTGTTTAATAAGATGTGTCAGATTGCGAATCTGGAAACACCCCGTATCGAACATATCTGGGAAACGTATGGAAATAATCCTCGCAAACTTGCTCGTGCTGTGAGCTTGTGGCGAGAAATGAATGGCTTTAACAACGCACTGGAATTCTATGAGGGTGTGGAAACAACGGAGAGTTTTGAGAAAGACTTCAAGCCTATTGCTGAGGACGAAGTGCTGACACCCATGATGCTCATCCTTATCTTAGACCTCTATTTCCGCTTAACACCGATTACGATGGTGCCCGAAACACCAGAAGTACAGGAGTTGGCACGAATGATGAAACTGAAGTCTGCTCAGGTGGCCGACGTATTAGAGGTTTTCCAGCATTGCGATCCTTATCTGAATCGCAAAGATGTAACATTTAGTCCTTTGCTGATACCTTGCCAACAGATTTGGCGACGCTTTGGCAATGCCAATACTGAGGATCTGGCCTCGTATGCCAATCAGCTAAAGGCGTATTTTAAGAGTTAAAGAAGAAATATAAGAGGTGATGGCTGATAAATATAGTCAGATACAAGAACTGGCACAACAACAGAAGTTGGGACAAACAATCTCCCATCAGCAGTTGTTGCAGGCATCGCTTGTAGAATTGCCGCTCACGCAGCTGGTAGATCGTATCAATACCGAGATGAACGATAACCCTGCCTTGGAGCCCGCTACCCCAGGGGAAGACGATTATGGTATCTCGAGCTATTCTGACAATTCTGATACTCAGGATGGCGCGGAAGATTTCGAGACGCAGAATGAGCGTGAGGAGCGTCAATCCGCCCTTGATGAGGCTCTTAGTAATATGGGGCGCGACGATGAGGATTTGCCCGTTTACCATGGTGGTGGCTCCTCTACAGAAGAGCGCGAGGAGATGGTCTATGGCGAGTCGGTTTCGTTTTACGACCAACTGAAAGAACAGATGGGTGAAGTCGATATGACGGAGCGTCAGCAATATATCATGGAGTATCTGATTGGTTCGCTCGATGATGACGGTCTGCTTCGTAAGGAGCTCCATGCCATCAGCGACGAGTTGGCCGTGTATCATAATGTCGACGTGACGACGAGCGAAATAGAACAAGTGTTGTCGATGCTGCAGGAGTTTGAACCCGCAGGCATTGGGGCGCGCAGCCTACAAGAGTGCTTGTTGTTGCAGATAGACCGTCGTACTAACTCTACATTGAAAAAACTGATGCAACGTGTGGTAGAAGATTTCTTCGAGGATTTTACCCATAAGCGTTGGGATAAGATACAAACAGCGTTAGCCCTGAACGACGAACAGGCTGAGGTACTCTTCCATGAATTGCGTAAGCTGAATCCGCGTCCGGGTGCCTCTTTGGGCGAAACGGTGGGGAGAAGTCTACAACAAATCACGCCCGATTTTATCATTGACACACAAGACGATGGTACCGTCACCTTCGTGCTCAACAATGGAGATGTGCCAGAACTGACCGTATCGCAGTCGTTTATCGACTCGATGAAGGAATATCAGCAGAATAAGGACAATCTGAGTCGCCAAACCAAGGAAGCGCTCCTTTATATTAAGAAAAAGGTGGATGCTGCTCAGGGGTTTATTGAGGCCGTAAAGGTGCGTCGCCACACGCTGACGATGACCATGCGCGCCATCATCCAGTTGCAGCATCAGTTCTTCGTAGATGGCGATGAGGCCTCTCTGCGCCCGATGATTCTGAAAGATGTGGCAGAGAAGACGGGGCTCGATGTCTCTACGATATCGCGTGTGAGCAATTCGAAGTATGCCCAAACCCGTTGGGGCACTTTCCCCCTGCGCCACTTCTTCAGCGATGGCTACGTAACGGAGAGTGGTGAGGAACTCAGTACCCGTCAGATTAAGGCAGCATTGCGCGAGTTGATTGATGGCGAGGACGCTAAGCAACCCATGAGCGATGATGTATTAAAAGAGAAATTGGCTGAGAAAGGCTATCCCATCGCCCGACGTACCGTGGCCAAATATCGTGAACAGTTAGGTATTCCAATAGCACGACTCAGAAAGAGTTAGGAAAGATGACGAGAGAGAAAAGTATAATTCTTGCAGCACGGATTGTAAGCATGGTGTTTACACCGTTCTATCTGCCATTTGTGGGCATGATGGCGCTGTTTGTATTCAGTTATCTGGGACTGATGCCTTGGGCTTATAAGCTGCAGTTGCTGATGTTGGTGTATCTCTTTACCATCTTGCTGCCAACTATCCTCATTCATCTTTATCGCCGCTATCATGGTTGGACACTGATAGAACTAGGCCATCGTGAACGTCGTATGGTGCCCTATGTGATATCCATCCTCTGTTATTTCTTCTGTATCTATGTGATGGATATGTTGCATATCCCCCATTTCATGCAGACGATACTCATTGCAGCTCTGCTTATTCAGATTATCTGTGCGCTGATAAATGTGTGGTGGAAAATCTCTACCCATACAGCGGCTATCGGTGGTGTGGCTGGGGCGCTCTTTGTGTTTGGCGAGTTATTCGGCTTTAATCCTGTATGGTGGCTCTGCTTGGTACTGGTTCTTGCTGGTATCTTGGGCACGAGTCGCATGATTCTGCGCCAGCACTCGCTCCTTCAGGTGGTAGCAGGATTCCTTGTAGGATTAACATGTTCGGTAGTTGGATTAATTTATTTATAAGATATGAAACCATTAGTTAGTGTTATCATGGGTAGCACAAGCGATCTGCCCATTATGGAGAAGGCCTGTAAACTGCTCGATGAGATGCAGGTACCTTTCGAGGTAAATGCCCTTTCTGCCCATCGTACCCCCGATGCTGTAGAGGAGTTCGCACGTACAGCAAAAGATCGTGGTATCAAGGTGATTATTGCTGGTGCTGGCATGGCGGCAGCCTTGCCTGGTGTCATTGCTGCTTCTACTACCTTACCCGTCATCGGTGTGCCCATCAAGGGTATGCTCGACGGACTCGATGCCATGTTGTCTATTATCCAGATGCCCCCGGGCATCCCAGTGGCTACCGTTGGTGTGAATGGTGCTCAGAATGCTGCGATTCTTGCAGTCGAGATGATGGCACTGAGCGATCAGGACTTGGCACAGCGATTGGCTGTATACAAGGGGAATCTGCGTGTAAAGATCGAAAAGGCCAATGAAGAATTGGCCGCCATCAAGTATCAGTACAAAACAAATTAATGTTTAATGTTTAATCTTTCGCTCGAGCTTGCTCGCTTTTACAAAGCTTTAGCGACTAAAAGAATGTTTAATGTATAAAAGACGACTTTCATCCGAAACCCGTGTGGGTCAGATAGGCATCGGTGGCAATAATCCTATCCGTATTCAGTCGATGGGTACGGTGGATACCAATAATACCGAGGGTTGTGTGGCGCAGGCCAAGCGCATTATCGATGCTGGTGGTGAACTCGTTCGTTTCACTACCCAGGGCACCCGTGAGGCTGAGAATATGAAGAACATCTCTGCCCGTCTGAAGGCAGATGGCTATCCTACGCCTCTGGTGGCCGATGTGCATTTTACGGCCCATACCGCTGATGTCGCCGCCCTTTATTGCGAGAAGGTGCGTATCAATCCGGGCAACTATGTCGATCCTGGTCGAACCTTCAAGCATTTGGAATATACCGATGAGGAATATCAGACTGAGTTGCAGAAGATTGAGGCCAAGCTCGTTCCTTTCTTGAATATCTGTAAAGCGCATCATACTGCTGTTCGTATTGGTGTGAACCACGGTTCACTCAGCGATCGTATCATGTCGCGCTATGGCGATACCCCCGAGGGTGTTGTCGAGAGTTGCATGGAGTTCCTGCGTATCTGCAGGCGCGAACAGTTCAACGATGTGGTCATCTCTATCAAAGCTTCTAATACGGTGGTCATGGTCACGACCGTCCGTTTACTGGTAGCCACGATGGATAAAGAGGATATGCATTATCCTTTGCATCTGGGTGTCACCGAGGCTGGTGAGGGCGAAGATGGCCGTATCAAGAGTGCGGTGGGTATTGGTGCCTTGTTGACAGAGGGTATTGGCGACACCATCCGTGTATCACTCTCCGAGGAGCCTGAGTGCGAGATTCCCGTAGCGCGTAAGTTGGTGGATCTAATTCCTGAGTGTACTGCTCTCCGCGAAGAAGCTGAAGCCTCTATCAAGGATGATACCATCACGATAGCTGTAGATGCCCCCGATTGGGAAACGCTCCAGTTAAAGGCTGCGATGGCGGTAGGTGCCCTTCTCATCGATAAGAAGGCTCACAAACTCACAATTCTCCGCTCGGCTTCGTCACTTGGCTCCGCCAAGAATCCTCAATTTTCAACTGAAAAGCTCACAGAACTAGCCGATGCCATCTTGCAGGCGGCTCGTATCAAGTTTACGAAGACGGAGTATATCTCTTGCCCTGGTTGTGGCCGTACACTTTATAATCTGCAGGAGACCATCGCCAAAATCAAGGCCGCTACCAAGGATTTGGTGGGTCTGAAGATAGGTATTATGGGTTGTATCGTGAATGGTCCCGGTGAGATGGCCGATGCCGACTATGGCTATGTAGGTGCTGGTCGCGGCAAGATTTCGCTCTACAAGGCCAAGGAGTGTGTCGAGAAGAATATCCCCGAGGAAGAGGCGGTCGAGAAACTATTGGAACTCATCCGAAGAGAACAAAACCTGAATTAGGGTTTGTCCTACGGCTTGTAGGGTGTTCTTGTCGATGTGGGCCATGTCGTCGTTTACCGTGTGCCAAGTAGGGCCGAAGTTGCTCTGTTCACAATTGGGGTAGTGGGGGATGATATCGATGGTCGGTATCTTGGCGATTTGGTTCACGGGGATATGGTCATCGGTGATATGGCCGCCCGTTTGCGTGGGAAACAGACTTCCGAAGCCCACTACCTGAGCGGCACGCCACACCTTGTCTACGATACTGCGGGCATATTGTACCGACATGCCTTCCTGATAGAACATGGCTCCTTGACCGCCTACCATATCTAATAGGATGCCAAAGTTGGCCTTATAGCCCTGCTTGTGCGGATGGGCAGCCCAATATTGCGCACCCAGTGCCCACGAGTTGCCATCGTCAGCAGCATCGCTCCATTGGGGGATGCCCCAGTCTTCTGCGTCGAAGCAGATAAAATCCACACCGATACCCAACGAATCGGGCAATAGTCTGGCTACCTCCAACATCACGGCCACACCCGAGGCACCATCGTTGGCTGCCATCACGGGTTTTTTGTGATTGGCTTCGTCGGGGTCGTTGTCGGCCCACGGACGACTATCCCAGTGGGCACAGAGCAAGATACGATTGGCTACTTCTGGTTTAAAGCTGGCGATGATGTTGGTACTCTTCAGAATCGTACCGTCGTACCCCTTCAGGTCTGCCTTTTGGGTAGATACCGCCAGACCGAACGATGCAAATTTCTCTGCGATCCATTTCCCACAAGCCTCGTGGGCCTCGCTGTTCATCGTACGAGGACCGAAGTTGCATTGTTGCTCACAATATAAATAGGCACTATCCGCACAGAACACGGGTCCGATAGGTTGCGAACTATTATCTTCTGTTGTCTGCTTCCGCAAATTCCCACAAGAAAATAAGAGGGAAGAGGAAAGCAAAATACTCATCACAGCTATCTTCATCTAACTATCAGCTATCAACTATAAATTCTTCTGCGCTTCTTCCATCACTTTCAGGAAGTTTCCTCCCCAAATCTTCTGGATATCAGCTTCGCTATAGCGACGGGCCAGCAACTCACGTGTAAAGTTTATTAACTCCGATGAATTGGCCAATCCCGGCACTCCTCCGTCACCGTCGAAGTCGGTTCCCAGTCCTACGTGGTCGATACCCATAACCTCAATCGCATGCTCCAGATGTGCCAGCACATCGAGGATAGTCGCCTTGCCGTCCTCTCGCAAGAAACCGTTGTAGATCGTGGTTTGTGCCACACCGCCCTTCGCAGCGAGTGCTCTCATCTGGTCGTCCGTCAAGTTGCGTGGATGGTTGCAGAGCGCCCGTGCCGACGAGTGACTGCATACGATGGGCTTTGTGCTGATGTCCAGCGCGTCGTAGAAGCTCTTCTCCCCGGCATGACTCAGGTCTACCATGATGCCGAGTCGGTTCATCTCCTGTATCACTTTCTGGCCAAAGTCACTCACGCCGTTGTGCGTGTGGTTACCTTTTGCCGAGTCGCAGATGTCGTTATCCCCATTATGACAGAGCGTCATATAGACGATGCCCCGATCCTTGAAATGTTGCAGGTTTTCCAACTTTCCATCCAGAGCGATGCCGTTTTCAATACCCAGCATGATGCTCTTTACCCCCTGATGCTTGTTCATCCATAAGTCGTGAGGCGTTCTGGCGAGTCGGATATAACGATTGTTCTCTTTGACGATTTGTTCTATCTTGTCGAAGATATGATCCGCAAAAGCCGTTGGTTCCGCCGTTGGTTGGGGCAGATAGGCTACCATGATGGTGGCATCCTGTCGCCCTTCCGTCATCTTGTGCAGGTCAACCAGAATCTTCGGGTCGCGCTGGTTGAAGTGGATGCCTTGCGGGAAAAACATCGGGGTGTCGCAATGGGTGTCGAGTGTCAATACCCGGTCGTGTACCTTGTGGGCCTCGCGATAGTTCTTAGCCTCACCGACGAGCCATTCAAACAGCGGCTTGCCGTTTGCCAGGCACTCCGGATGCCATTGTACACCTATTATCTTTTTATACGCCGTGCTCTCCATCGCCTCGATGATGCCATCCTTCGCCTTGGCTACCACGCGGAAATTCCCGCCAGTAGCCTTTACGGCCTGATGGTGGAACGAGTTTACCGCCAACTTCTCACCATAGAGCTGAGCCAGGGTCGAGTCAGGTTCAAAGCTGACGGTATGCGTGGGCTCTGAACGGTCAGCATCCTGCGAATGCTTTACTTGCGCTTTGTCGCTGATGTCCTGCGCCACCTCGCCACCGAGTGCCACAGCCAGCGTCTGAATACCTCTGCAAATGCCCAAGATAGGCAGTTGTCGGTTATAGGCCAATCGGGCTGTCAACAGCTCCGGCAAGTCGCGCTCCTGGTTGATGCCTCGTAGCTTGGGTTCTGGTTCCTTGCCGTTCCATAGGGGATTGATGTCGCCACCGCCACTCAGTATCAGGGCGTCGATACGCTCCAGCGAGTTGATGATCACGTCCGTATCCGCTACCGGAGGAATAACCATCGGCACGCCACCGGCCTCTACCACCGATTGGTAGTAGCCCTTACCCAGTTTACATGTAAGGTCTTCGTAATTACCCGTAATGCCAATGACCGGTTTCTGGTCAGCCTCAGGATACTTGGCATACACCTTGTCAAGATGTGCCTGCAAGTCAAAGCTGCTCATTCCTTCTTGTCTTGATCGTCCATCACAATGGGAATCTCGCGCTTCAGGCTCTGCTCCAACGAGATGAGCGTTTCAGTCGCTACCACGCCGTGAATGCCCTGAAGCTTGCCGTTCAGCAAGTCCATCAGTTGCTCGTTATCTTTGGCATATAGCTTCACCAACATGGTGTACGGTCCCGTTGTAAAGTGGCACTCTACCACCTCTGGTATGTGCTGCAACTGCTCTACCACGCTCTTGTACATCGAACCCTTTTCAAGAGTGATGCCTACATACGTACAGGTAGAATAGCCCAGACTTTTGGGATTAACGTTAAAGCCACTACCAGTAATCACATCAGCATCAATCAGATGCTGCACACGCTGATGGATAGCTGCGCGCGACACATTGCACTCCGCAGCTACATCCTTAAATGGGATACGAGCATTCTTTGATAAGATGCTCAGAATTTTCTTATCCAGGAAGTCAATTTTCTCCATGATTCTTTCCTTTAGGTTGCATTTTGTTAGCAAAAGTACGCAAATAACTTGAATTGTGCAACTTTTTAAAGGAAAAAATTAAAAAAGTGTGCCACAAATGTGACACACTAGCTTATTTTGTAACGATTTCGATTAATTCTACATCGAAAATCAGCATACTGTATGGTTTGATTTGTCCAGCTTCCCTATCGCCGTAAGCCAGGTCGTAGGGGATATACAATTGCCATTTCGAGCCCTCAGGCATCATGGTCAGCGCCTCTGTCCATCCTTTGATCACCTGTTTTGGTGTCAGCTCCGATGGTTCGCCGCGCTTATAGCTACTGTCAAACACCGTACCGTCCAACAGTCTGCCTTCGTAGTGTACCTTTACCTTGTCCGTCATCTGGGGCACCTTACCGTTACCCTTTACCAGAACCTTGTACTGCAGGCCGCTTGGCAGTGTGATGACGCTGTCTTTCCTGGCGTTCTCGGCTAGAAACTGCTTGCCGGCATCGCGGTTGGCACCATAGCGCTTCTCGTCACGTGCCTTCATGTTGCTTTCCATCTTCTCCTTGAAGAAAGTGGCCGCTTTCGAAACCTTAAAAAGGGTCGTGTCCTGCATCAGGGCATCGGTAAAACCACGATAAAAGATAGGGTCTACGATCGAGTCGGGCGTGTCCGTCAACTCCTTCTTCATACCGGGCAGCATGCGCTCCTTTAACTGTTGGGCGATGGTCATACCCATCTGGTAAGCCTTTGCTTTGGGGTCGTCGCCCTGGTTTACGCAGGTCATAAAGCCCTTTACGAAGTCGGCCATCATGGTCGTGTCCATCTTCTGCTGTAGCAGGTAACCCACCAGACCCTCCGTAGCCGACATACCGGCGGTATAGCTGATAGAGTCGGCACTGTTGTTCAGTACCACCTTCTCTACAGCGGGCTCCTCTGTTTGAGCCACCTTCTTTTTCTTGGCGGCATCAGCGGTATACAAAGAAGCACCCGCCACGAGGGCGAGTGCCAGTATCATCATCTTTTTCATTACTTCTTAGGATTAACCTCAATCAATTCAATCTTGAAGATCAGTGTAGAGAAAGGCTTGATAATGTTCTGCTCACGCTCGCCGTAAGCCTGATCCTGAGGAATATAAACCTCCCAAACCGAACCGGCAGGCATGTGTGTGAGCGCCTCAGTCCAACCCTTGATAACCTGGTTGGCACGGAATGTAGCAGGCTCACCGCGCTTGTAGCTGCTGTCGAAGATAGAATCGTTCAGCAGACGACCCTCATAGTGAACCTTTACCAGCGATGTATCGGCAGGAATAGCACCTGTACCTTCCTTAATTACCTTGTACTGTACGCCGTTAGCCAGTGTCTTTACACCGTCTTTCTTAGCGTTCTCAGCCAGGAACTTCTCACCAGCCTCCTTGTTAGGACCGTAAGTCTTCTCCAACTCCTTGGCCTTAATTACCTGAATCAGGCGCTGAGCCACCATCTGGGCAGAGTCAACGGTCATCAGACCCTTCTTGCCAGTGGTGCCGCTGATAAATCCAGCCATGAAGTTCTTCAGCGAGATGGTCTTGGTCGAATCGTCACCGAACACCTCGTGGTTGATACCCTTAATCATACGGTTTGCAATCTGCTGACCAATCTGGATACCTGCATAGTAGGCAGCCTTCTTCTTGTTGTCGCCAGCGTTAGCACCCTCGTTCAGACCCTTGATAAACTCAGCCATATAGGCGGTGTCCATCTCCAGACTGCTTACGAGATACTCCTTCAAACCCTGAGTCTGTGCCATACCGATGGCGTAGCTCATGGTGTCCACATCATTTTTCAAACTCGCTCTTGGAGTTGAATTGCCACATGATGAAATCATGATGGCTGCAACAGCTGCAATCGCAGCAAATGTAAATTTCTTCATTGTTATATATCTTTTATCTTTAAACTATCAACTATCAACTACTTCACCTCTATCAGTTCTACATCGAAAATCAGTGCTGCGAATGGAGGAATCTGTGCACCGGCACCGCCCTCGCCGTAAGCCAGACGGTAAGGAATGTAGAAACGGTACTTGGCGCCCTCCTGCATCAGCTGTACGCCCTCGGTCCATCCTGCGATGACCTGCTGCAAGGGGAATGTAGCAGGCTCGCCGCGCTTGTAGCTGCTGTCGAATACCGTACCGTCGATGAGTGTACCCTCGTAGTGGCATACCACGGTGTCCTTAGCCGATGGCTTCTTACCGTTACCCTCTTTCAGCACCTCGTACTGCAGGCCGCTTGGCAGGGTAATCACACCCTCTTTCTTGGTGTTCTCTGCCAGGAACTTCTCGCCAGCCTCTTTGTGAACCTTGCCCTGCTCCTTGCGCTGTGCCTGTATCTCAGCCTCTTTCTTCTGGAAGAACTCCTGTACGATGCCCTGAGCGTCGCGGTGCGATATCTTCAGTTCGTTACCTTCTAACACGTCCTTGATAGCCTGTGCAAAATCCTCGGCGCTGATACCATTAGCACCCATCTGAGCCAGCTGCTGACCGATGCCCAAGCCTAATGAATAACTTACTTTGTCCATTCTTTCTTTATATTTAATAATGTGTAATCTTGAAAATCGGCTGCAAAGGTACAATAATTTTTAGACATAAGCACATAAGAACATATAATTTTTGTTACTTTTGTTTTTTTGTCGAAAAAAAAGCGTATTTTTGCATCATAAATCGTCTAATATTTAATGTCAAATCGTCAAATGAAAAAGGTTGTTGTTTTAACTGGAGCCGGTATGTCCGTCGAGAGCGGCCTGAAGACGTTTCGCGATGCCGATGGCCTTTGGGAGAATTATCCTGTGCAGAAAGTAGCCACCCATGAAGGTTGGGAGGCCGACCCTACACTTGTTACTAATTTCTATAATATGCTTCGTAAGAAGTGCTGGGGCGTACAGCCTAACGAGGGGCACCGCCTCGTGGCTAAGCTCGAAGAGCAGTACGAGGTCACCGTCGTCACCCAGAATGTCGATAATCTCCACGAGATGGCCGGTTCTACCCATGTCATCCACCTCCACGGCGAGCTGATGAAAGTCTGCTCCAGCCGCGATGTCGACGATCCCCGCTATCAGATACAGCTGACCCCCGACAATTGCAAGATAGCCCCTGGCACAAAGGCGGGCGACGGTTCCCTGCTTCGTCCGTTTATCGTGTTCTTCGGCGAGGCTGTGCCTAATATCACTATCGCTGCCGAAGAAGTGCAGACAGCCGATATCCTGATTATCATCGGCACCTCGCTTGTGGTCTATCCTGCTGCCGGTCTACTCCATTACGCCCGTCCCGGTGTGCCTGTCTATCTCATCGACCCCAATCCTATCAGTGCCGGTAGTCGTGTCCGTCAGATACAGAAAGGCGCCTCCGAAGGCATGAAAGAGCTCTGTGCCGAACTCATGAAATAAGGCCATTAAAAAACCCTCGCAGGTTAGTGCGAGGGTTTATTTTGTCTCTGCGTTCATGGCTACTGTTACTACCAGTGATACTGCCAATGAAAATGCAGCGATCGTCATGGCGATAAAGCCGAATTCTAATGATACCATACTTTCTTTCCTTTCTCTAATTTAAAAATGTTATCCTTTACAATCTTTTACCTTTTACAATCGTTTTCTAACTAAAACCACTGCAAAGGTAAGATTGTTTGCGCACACAGCCAACAATTTTCTTGTAAAACCCCTAAAAAAGTGTCATTTCGTTGATACGTGTCAATTTTTCGTGGTATTAAATCTGTCCGGCCTCTACCATGAGAACCACCCTTTCCGTCAGTCTGTCTACCCCGTTCGGGTCGTACTCTTTCTTCAGCGAGGCGCCGAAACCCCAGGCAAACACCTGCCAGAAGCCCGCTCTGAGCGGTCCCATAAACGCCTTGATCATCTCGTAGCTCGACGAGTGGCATTCTCTGTCTATCAGTTTTATCAGCAGTTTGCCCTGCGAGTATGTCAGTTTCTTCATTTTCGGCTTATACGTACGGAAGATATCCTGTTCCACGCGTTTAATGTGTTCATTCTTAGCCTTTTCGTCAGGCAGTGTTTCCAGGTATTCTGTCGTTTCTATCAGCATCATGCGCGCCTCCTTCGCCAGTGGCAGCACCTTTTTTACGTTCGTCACCAGTCGCATATAACTTTTCGCCTGCTTTTTGTTTTTAAAGGTCAGCTGTGGGTACACGTACACGTTGTTCATCTCCATATACTGTATGCTGTCGCCCTCGTGCAGTACCTTTCCCACCTTCACCGTGGGCACAAAGGTAGGCGAGTCCATCTCAGCCAGCGCCTGCTCGGCTGTGATGGGCTCCTGCGCCTGCATCGTCGTACAGAGTGCCAGAGCAAAGCTCATTATCCACTTTCTGCGAATCACGATGCAAAATTACGCAGTTTTTCTGAATCTCCATCGAAAAATCGATGGTTTTTGAGTTTATTTCAGAAATTATCACTATCTTTGCACCGTTCAACAGTAAATTTAGCATTATGAGAGCGCAAATATTATTATTTTGGTGTTTCATGTCATTCAGTGCTCAGGCACAAGAAGTGCATGCCTGGGAGCAATATCTTAATCAGGTGATGTCTATCGATGATGTTGAGTCCTCCTCTTGGGAACGTACTTATGATCTGCTTTGCGATTTAGAGCAACATCCCTTAGATTTAAATCGTGCCAGCAGAGAGCAACTCGAAGCCATTCCCTTTTTGTCTGCCCTGCAGATAGAAGAGCTGATAGAGTATAGGTATCGCTATGGGGCGATGAAGTCACTGGGCGAACTCCGTATGCTTCGCTCTTTCAACGAGCCACAGCGCACCCTGCTCACCTATTTCATATATCTGGGCGATGAGGAGGCTCCCCGACAATATGCCCATCATGAACTCGTGGGCACTTTTCGCGCCCCTTTCTACAAACGCAAGGGCGATGCAGATGGCTATTTGGGTTACCCCTATCGCCATTGGTTACGTTATCAGTTTACCTATGGCAACGATGCTAAACTCGGTTTGGTGTGTGCCCAGGATGCTGGTGAACCTTTCTTTTCCAATCGTAATCGCTGGGGCTACGATTATTATTCGCCTTATCTCCAATTGAACAATCTTGGACGGTTAGAAACGCTCACCTTAGGCAATTTTCGTGTGTCCCTCGGCATGGGACTCGTCGTTAATCATAGCTTTGGTCTGGGTAAACTGGCCATGCTTCAGAATCTTGGTCGAACCACCCATACCCTCCGTGCCCACTCTTCGCGCTCCGGCGATTACCTGCAAGGGGTTGGGGCTACCGTGCGCCTCACTCGTCCCCTTTTGCTCACCGCTTTTGCCTCTTATACCCCGATGGATGCCACACTCAATAAAGATGCCACGGCTCGTACCATTCTTACTGATGGCTATCACCGTACAGAAACCGAGATGGCTAAGAAACACAACCTCCACGCAATGAAGGCTGGTGGTAGTTTGCGTTTCCAGTCGCATGGCTTCCACATGTCGCTCAATACCCTTTATACCCGTCTCGACCGTATGTTATGCCCTGATACTTCGGCCCTTTACAGGCGTCATGCACCCATCGGACGTTCGTTCCTTAATACGAGTCTTGATTACGGCCTTGTTACGCCTACGTTAGCTTTTAATGGCGAAACGGCTGTCGACCAGCAAGGCCATCTGGCTACCATCAATACCCTGAGCCTGCGCCTTAGTCAACCTCTTACGCTCATGGCCATTCAGCGTTTTTATGCCTATAGCTATGCTTCGCTCGATGCCCAGAGTTTTAGCGATGGTGGCAAAGTACAGAATGAGAGCGGACTCTATCTGGGCTTGTCTTGGCAACCCCATCCCCGTTTCCGTTTGGTTGCCTATGGCGATTTTGCCTATTTTGCCTGGGCAAAGTATCAGGTGTCGCAATCCTCGCGCTCGTTTGATCAACTCTTACAGGCTACCTACACCACCCATCGATTCAATTTCAATCTGCGTTATCGTCTGAGGATTCGTCAGAAAGACGATGCAGCCAAAACAGCGCTCCTTACCCAACCGGAACATCGCTTCCGTCTTTCTGCTGATTATACTGGCGGTAGTGGCTTTGGCTGTGCCACCCAGATAGATGGTGTGCTGCTGACTGAGGGTGAGTGGGGTACTATGGTAAGCCAGCGACTCTCTTATGAGAATCGCTGGCTCAGGTTGCAGGGCGGATTTGGCTATTTCCATACCGACAGCTATGAGAGTCGTGTGTACAGTTACGAGCGTGGCCCGCTTTACACCTATAGTCTCTCTCAGTTTTATGGCCAAGGAATCCGCTATTGGTTCTTGTCGCGCGTCAGTCTTTCATCGCACCTTTCCTTTACCGCCAAACTGGGTGTCACCAGTTACTTCGATCGCGACCATATCGGTAGTAGCTACCAACAAATCAATGCCTCTTCTCAGTCCGATCTCGACCTACAGCTCCGCTGGCGAATATGATTTCTTCTGTATGTTACAATCTAACGGAACCAATATAGCAGGCGCTTGTAGTTTTTCTTAAACCACCAGCGGAGGGTGATCATGCGGTCTTTCTTCGACGAGAGGGTAGAGCGGAAGGCGCCTGTAAAGGAACCCTGGGTGGCCAAAGGGGGCTGACACCAGAGGTATTCGATGACACCGCGCTTCAGGAGGTCGTAATGGTAGGTGTCGGCATCGGTGGTAGGACACTTGTTGGCGGCAAGGTCTTTCAGGATGGTCTCGGCACAGCAGCGGTTCATATAATAGGCGCCGGCCATGCGGTCTTTCTTACCGGGATAGAGCATCTGACCAGGCTTGCGCTCGCTGCGCGGCACAAACTGCAGGGAGCTGTCTTCGTAAGAGATGATGACGGGGTGGTCAACATAATGCTGATGGTATTCTACGATGCTCTTGATAAGCATGGGCCTGAAATCCTTGCAGAGCACAATGTCGTCTTCGAGGATAAGGGCGCCTTCTAAGTTATTGGCAACAATATATTCGACGGCCAAGAGGTGCTTGGTTGCACAACTATAACGGGGCAGCAGCTTGGCATACATTTCCTTGCCGCGCTGAAAATACTTACACAGCAGCTCTTCTGTCAGATCTTCGAGGTCGGCCTTGCTGATAAATTCGTATTCGAACCCAAAGTGTGAGAGCATGCGGTCGATATGTTCGGCGCGCGCTTCTAACTTCGCTGCATGGATGACTAATATCTTCATAGGTCCTGTCTATATAATAATTAATTAGGTATATGTTCAAAATCTACATGGCTAAACGGAAACCGACGGTAGGCTCCTTGCGCCACTCGGCAAACTGATAACGATTGCTGACACGGGCATAGGAGGCGGGGCCTCGGTAACCGCCACCGCGAATGACCCTGAAACGACGGCCAATGAGAGAATGGGGGGCGTAAATGTCGCTGCACCACTCCCATACACCGCCACTCATATCGTAGAGCCCGAGGGCGTTAGGACGTTTGCTGGCGACGGGGGCGTGCTCGCTCCAAAGGCTGTCGCTGTCGAGCCAGGCTACAAGGCTGGGCTCATGGCTGCCGGCATAGAGCTCACCACGGGTGCGACGACCGCCACGGGCGGCATACTCCCATTCGGCCTCTGTGGGCAAACGAAACTGACGACCCGTCAGAGCGTTGAGCCGCTGGATAAAAGCCTGGCAATCGCGGTAAGAGACAAACTCAACAGGCCAGTCGTCGCGCTTATATTTAGAACGGTTTTTACCCATCACGGCCTTCCAAAGGGCTTGAGTAACCTCGGTTTCGGCAATATAGAAATCGGCCACTTTTACGCGGTGGGCAGGCTTCTCGTCGGCTTCGGCAAGGGTCTCGCCGGGAGCTGCGCCCATCATATACGACCCACCCTGGATATGCTTCATCGTAAACCGTACGCCATTGATATAGTAATGACGGTCTTGTGCCTGCGCGCCTGTGGCTACGACCAGCAGGAGGGCGACAGCGCCTACGCGCGCAGCGATAAACGGTGAGCGACGGGGCCCGACAGCCCACCAGATGACGCGTAACCACGCGATGGTCATGGTATACACATCGAGCCAGAAATTATCGTGGAAGAAACGATAGATGGGGGTAGGGCAAATGGCATCGACGGGCAGAATACAGAAGTTGACGAACAACAGCCAGTAGAGCACCCAGTCGAAACGGGTACGACGGGGCTGCAGCCAGAAGGCCATCTGATAACCGGCAAGGGTAATCATATAGGTGTGGGTTTCGGGGCTGTCGCTGAACAGGATGATATAACCCATCATGGCGGCGAGGGCCTCGACACGGAAACGGAAATCGTCCCAACGCTTGTAGCGCCAGAAGAACAGCGCGGAGAGGGCGGCGAGCACGGCCAACTGAACCAAGCGCAGATGGGGCAGCAGCAGGGACTTCAGCCCGCGCGCATAAAAAAGGCCGGAATAGTCGACGGCACTGCGATGGGAATCGTAGCTGGCCCACATGCTCTGATAGAGTGCAAACACATTGTTGAAAGCGGTATTGACCATCGGCAGCAACAGCAGCACCACGCCCCAGAAGAGGGCATAGCCGAAGTTACGCAGCGTCTTGGGATAGCAGAACAGCAGGGCAAGCTCGATGGCGCCGTAATACTTGGTGGTGGCGGATATCATGATGAGCAGCGTAGCCCAGAAGGGCTTGCCGCGCTCAAACAGCGTAAAGGCAAAGAGGAAGATATAAAGCACCACCATGTTATACTGGAAGCAGAAGGCACTCTGCAATATCAGCAAAAACAGGAAGAGGAAAATCTTCATGCGATAGGGGGCCAGCGCGCCGGGAAGGGTCTTGATAGAAAGGCAGAGCAGGCCGTAATTGAGCACATTCCACACGTAAGGCCCTAACCACTCGGGCAGGAGGAAGATAGGGGCATAGATGGTGGTGAACACGGGGGTGTAGAGAAACCAGATACTGCGGGTACTGACAAACTCCTGGGTGTAGGGGTCGATGCCGCTCCAGAAAAGGTTGGTGGCATCGTAATAGTCGTAGAAGTTAGTGGCGCGACCGCGAAGGGTCTCGATCGTTGTGGCGACAAGTACTATCACCAATCCCAGATAGAATATGTACTTCCCGTTGCGCATCGTTTAATAGAGGTTTTTGGGGAGTGCCGCTGAGGCGCGTTCAAAGTCGTCGGGGGTGTCGAGCTCGTACGAGAACAGGTCGGTGGTATCTACCACCTTGAAGGTGTGGCCCTGGGGGATGAGGCGCTCGAAGGCGCGCTCGTAGAAAATATCAATCAGGCCTTCTTCAAGAATCATCTGACGGAGCTCCTGATAGAGGGCCTCGGTATAGGCGGGGGTCATCTTCTCGATACCTACCGACTCGCCAATGGCGGCTTCGGGGCTGCACGTCTTGCTGATTTCGGTTATCTGGAAATCGCCATCGACCACAATCTTCATCTCTTCTTCGCCCAACTCATGGCGCTGCATGGCGAGGGCGGAGCTATCCTGGCGTGCCACGCGACGGACGGCCTCGGGATCGCAAAGGATATCACTATCCATGAGCAACACTTCTTCGCCGTGGAGCTGCTGCATGGCTAACCAAAGGGAGAAAATGTTGTTATTATGGGCGTAATCAGGGTTGTCGATATAGCATATATCTGCCTGCGAGCAGCAGGCAGATATATGCTCGCGAATCATCTCAGTGAGATAGCCGGTAACGATGAGAAATTCGCTGATGCCGGCAGAGGCCATGGCATCGACAGTACGCTGCAACAGCGACTTGCCGCCTACCTCAAGCAGGCATTTGGGCTTCGTATCGGTTAACGGCCTCAGACGCTTGGCCATTCCCGCTGCTAATATCACACCAATCATAGGCACTTCAGGATGGTATCGACGACGGTCTGCGTCTGCTCCTTGCGACCTAACGTGATGCGCAGGCAAGACTCCAAACCCTTGTCGGTCATAAACTTAATCTTGTAATGCTGCTCGGCCAAAGCGGTCTGCAACTGCTCCTTGATCGCTATGGGGTACTTGATCAGAATAAAGTTGGCCACACTCTTATACACCTTGAAGCCAGGCTTATCGCCAAAGGTCTTCTTGAAGAGTTGGCGACCCCACTCCATATCATCGGCCACGCGGCGATAGTGCGCATCGCTGTCGAGGGCTGCCAAGGCCACGGCCTCAGAAAAACGGTTGTAACCTAGGTACTTGTTGATATAGCTTATAAAGTGGCTATGACCGGCACCGATAAAGCCAAAACCGCAGCGCAAGCCGGGCAAGCCGTAGAACTTAGACAACGTGCGCGAGATAATGAGGTTCTTATACCGGTTAACCAACGGGGCGATGTAATCGGTATCGCTCGTGATAAAGCTGGCATAGGCCTCGTCGATGAGTACCATCGTATCGTCGGGGATATGCTCCATGATGCGGCCTATCTCCTCGCTCGTCAGACTATTGCCCGTAGGATTGTTTGGCGAGGCCAGCAACAGCATGCGGGGGTGGATGCGGTTGGTGTATTCTATCACCTCATCGACATCGTAGGCGAAGGTGTCGTCGAGCTCATGCAGGGGGTACATCTCGAAGGTGCCGTAGCACTCGCTGGCTACCTTGTTGTAATACCACCACGAATACTCGGGGATGAGAATCTTCTTATTGTCGCCCTTCATCAGGTAATAATGGATGGCGTTCTTCAGGATATCCTCGCCACCATAAGCCAAGAGCACTTGCTCTTCGGGCACATTGTAAATCTCGCTGAGCTTAACGGAGACGACACTCTTTTTGCCCTGATCGTAGATACGGGTGTAGAAGCAAAGCGTCTTGGGATCGAAATTCTTTATAGCGTCGATTACTTTCTGACTAGGATCAAAGTTAAACTCGTTTCTATCGAGAAAATTCATGTTCTTTTCCATCTGATTTATATCTATTTGGCTGCAAAGGTACGAATTTTTTAAGAAACATGGGTAATAATTAAGAAATATTTGGATATATCGGAGATAATGCCTATCTTTGCACGGAAATAGCAAGTACTGATGGATAAAAAAGAGACGTTTGGAGAACTGATTCGCTTCGGTATCGTGGGCACCATCTCTGCCGCCATCCACTATGTCATATACTGGGTGCTGCAGCATTGGATTGATGTCAATGTGGCCTATACCATCGGCTATATCCTGAGTTTCCTGGTAAACTATTACCTCTCGGCCCACTTTACGTTTAAGGAAAAAACTTCGGCCAAGAACGGACTAGGTTTCGGTGGGGCCCATCTGACGAACTATTTCCTCCACATGGTGCTCTTCAACTTCTTCCTATGGGTGGGGCTCAGTCGCGAGGTGGCGCCTATCGCCGTGCTCGCCATTGCAGTGCCTACCAACTTCGTACTCGTCAGGTTCGTATTCAAACATTTCAAGAGTCATGAGTAATCGCCCCGTTATCGCCTTCGACGCCAAACGTATCGTGCGCAACGGTACGGGCTTGGGCAGCTATGGCAGGACACTGGTTAACGACCTAGCCAACTACCCCTTGGAGATGCGCTTGTATGCACCGGATATGGGGCGCGACGAGCTGCGCCAGCAGATAGCAGCGCGCGAAAACGTCACGTTTTGCTATCCCAAGACGATGGCTTTTAGCAAAGCGTTGTGGCGCTCGCATGGTATCGTGAGCGACTTGAAGCGCGACGGGGTACAACTCTATCACGGACTTTCGGGCGAGTTGCCTTTGGGCATCCGGAAAAGTGGCATCAAGACAGTGGTAACCATCCACGACCTGATATTCTTGCGCCATCCCGAGTTCTACCAATGGATAGACACGAAGATCTATGCGTGGAAATTCAGAAAGACCTTACAAGAGGCCGATCATATCATCGCCATCAGTCAATGTACCAAGCGCGACATCATCGAACTGGGTGGGGTGGACGACAATAAGATTTCGCTGATTTATCAGAGTTGTTCGCCCCGATTCGCACAGATGGCTGACTCGCCCTTGCGTACGCCCGGAAGGTATATCCTGAGTGTAGGCTCTATCGAGGCGCGTAAGAATATATTGCTGGCGGTAAAGGCCTTGCCCCATTTGCCGCAAGAGGTACAGTTGGTGATTGTAGGTCGCAAGACACCTTATGCCGACGAGGTGATGGCGTATGCGCGTAAGTATCACTTGGACCATCGGGTGGTGATGCGCCACGGGGTGAGCGACGAGGCTTTGCCTGCCCTCTATGCAGGGGCTGAGGCGTTTGTGTATCCGTCGGTTTACGAGGGCTTTGGTATCCCCATCATCGAGGCGATTAGTAGTGGGCTGCCGGTGGTGGCCTGTACGGGGTCTTGTCTGGAAGAAGCAGGTGGCCCTCATTGTCTTTACGTGGCACCAGATGATGCGCTTGGTATGGCCAATGCCATCAAAAAATGTCTGAAAGGGGCCTCAGGGCGCGACAACCGCATCCGTCGCAGTCAGGACTATATCCGACGCTTTGCCGGACACGATGTCGCCGGACAAGTGTTCGAACTCTACCAAAGATTACTTGGTTAAATATTCCCCCCCGAGGTGGAATTTCTTATTTAGAATTATTCCCTTTGCAGGGGGATTATCTCAAAAAAAGATTCCCCCGCAGGGGAATCATTGCTTAAACATTTGTTATTTCAAAATATTTCTTGAGAACGAGGAGCGAGATAAGGCTCTCGCGTTCTTGGTCTCTGAACTGATCGACATATTTGTGGGCATGCTGGATAATCGTCTCGGCCTCGTCGGGATGGTCGATGTAATACTGCAAGCGTTCCTCAAGGTCGGAGAAGTCTTCCTTTACCTCAATATAATGGTAGTTAGGAATGAGCTTGCCCTCCATGAACCATGTTTCCTGAGTATGCTTGGGCGTGACGGCGATGCAGTTTGACGACATGACCCACTTGAGGTTAGAAGCCACATCGTTGCCCTCGAGCGACATAATAAACTTATAATCGAGGTGCTCGCCAATAGTCATCTTGCCCTTCTGCCACTCTGGGTGGGCCTCACTGCGATTGGTGGAGGCCGCATCGACCATCGGACTCTGACCATCGGCAAAAAGATTCATAAACACATCGCGGTTCTCCTTGCGGGGACCTAAGTCGCCACGGAAGATGGTCATATTCTTCTTCTCGCGCCAAGGTTTCTTGTCGTCAACAAAGAGAAAATGGCGCACCTTTTCGAGTTTCAGGATGACAGAATAGTCATTATGCTCGACCAGTGGACGGTTCTTTACGATGGCGGGCTCTGGGGCCACGTAGGGCTTGTCGCCAGAATCGAGAATCCAGCGCAGGCTCTGGTCGAAATAACGGGCATACTCCATGGCATCGAAGTAGTACACCTTCTGGCGCGTCATTGGCTGGTTGCGCAAGCAAACGGCCTTGGCTTCCCACGCTTCGCGATTGGTAAACCCTTCGGGGGTGAGCTTGCAGTAGTAGTTTACGCGCTCCAGAATATACTCCTTGTCAGGGCGCTTGTCGAGCTTGCGAAGCCAATGCTCCAAACGCATCTGAGAGAATATCTTGGGGGTATATTCGCGCAGATAACTCTTGATGAAATACTTCAGATTACTGTTTTTACCATTATGCAGAAGGTAGTAAATCTTTCTTTTATTCATGTCAGTATGCAGATTTTGGGTGCAAAGTTACATATTTTATTTTATTTTCGCTAACTTTGCAGGCAAAAAGAATATGCCAGCATACGATATACGACCCTTACAGCTGAGGATACTCCGCATTTTGGAGGCTGTCGACACCACTTGTAGGGCGCATGGCCTTCGTTATTATCTCTGGGCAGGAACCATGATTGGCGCCATCCGTCATAAGGGGTTTATCCCCTGGGATGACGATCTGGACATCGCTATGCCTCGTCCTGACTACGAACGGCTCATCGCTCATGCCGAGGAATGGTTGCCCAAGCCTTTCGAGATGGTTTGTGGCGAGAACGACCCCCTCTATCCTTTGCCCTTTGCGAAGATTCAGGATGGGAGTACCACCCTGATAGAGCGCATGCACCTGAAGTATCTGGGGGGTATCTATATGGATGTATTCCCCATCGACGGGGCCCCTAAGGGGTGGTTGACTCAGAAGTGGCACTTCGGGCGCTATGAGTATTATAAGCGTGTGCAGTATCTGATGTTTCGTGACCCCTATAAGCACGGACACGGGCCCAGTAGTTGGTTGCCTTTATTGTGCAGGAAACTCTACACGATGGCCGAGTTGCAGAAAAAGATTCGTAAGGTGCTGAAAAAGTATGATTACGACCAATGCGATCTGGTAGCGGATTACGACGACGGCTCGAAGGGTGTGATGCCGAAAAAGATACTTGGCGAGCCTAAGCCTTACGAATTTGAAGGCATGCATCCTTTGGGCGTAGAACAATACCATCAGTATCTGTCGAATAAATATGGCGACTATATGACCATCCCCGATGGTGATCATCAGCGCCAGCATAACTTCCACTATTTGGATTTGGAGAAACCGTATAAAACCTATCACGAGGATTAGAAATGAAGTTGCTCTACTATATTGTTTTTGCCGTATGGTACGTATTCTCGCTGTTGCCTTTGAGAATACACTACGTGTTGAGCGACCTGCTTTTCTGGTTGCTCTATGGTGTGGTGGGCTATCGCAAGGCGGTGATCCGGAAGAACCTGAGAGAATCGTTCCCGGAGAAATCGGAGGAAGAGCTTAGGAAAATAGCGCGAGGGTATTATCACTTTTTCTGCGATTATATCGTAGAGACCATTAAGATGATGACCATCAGCAAGGAGAACATACGCAGACGACTCACCTTCAAGGGAACGGAATTGGTGGATGAGATTGTTGAGAGCGGACAATCGTGCGCTGTTTATCTGGGTCATCTCTGTAATTGGGAATGGGTGACTTCATTGCCGCTCTGGGTAACGCCCAAGGCACAATGCGGACAAATTTACCATCCGTTGGAGAATAAGGAGTTTGACAGGTTGTTTCTCTATAGTCGTCAACGTTTTGGTGCGACATGTATCGCCATGCAAGATACGTTACGGGAGATTGTGAACTATCGCAGCAAGAACCAACCCGTCGTGATAGGCTATATCTCAGACCAAGTGCCTTTCTGGACGAACATCCACCACTGGGTAGACTTTCTGCATCACGACACCCCGGTACTGACGGGCACGGAGCGCATTGCGAAGAAAGTGAACCATGCCGTGTTCTTCTTGGATGTGCATCGGGTGCGTCGTGGCTATTATGAGGCGGAGTTCAAACTGATGACACGTGAGCCTCAGAAGATGGACGACTTTGAAATCACGGATATTTATTTCAAACTATTGGAAGAGAGCATTCGTCGTGCGCCCGAATTCTGGCTATGGAGCCATAACCGTTGGAAGCGTACGCGAGAGGAATTCAACGAGCGTTTCGAAGTGGTAAACGGTAAGGTGATTCCAAAAGACACACCGTTTAACCGTCTTTGCGGTTTAGTGAAATAAGGTTTACTCCAGCAATCGGTTCTGCGTCATGCGCGCCATATACTGTTGGATAATGGCTTTGAGCTCCAGCTCCATCTGCGCCTCTTCTTTTACCTTCCCTTTCAGATTGTGTTGCATCGTACGGTCGGAGAGACGGTAGACGGCCTTTGTCTGTTTCCCGTCAAACTGAAGCACATAACCATATTTGGCATATTGGTAGATGCCGTTGAGGTAGTTGACGGCCCATGTTTCTTCTGCCGGGGTGCTGAAAAGGTCGATGCCAAAGCCGAAATACGACTTGGAATAACCTATCATGCCAAGAATGGTAGGCAGGATGTCGATTTGTTGGGCGATGCCGTTGAGCTCCTGACCTTGCAGAGAGGGGTCGTAGATGATAATAGGTGAACAGAAACCACCCAGATCGCTTTGGTATTCGGCATGGTCGCTCTGATTGGTATGGTCGCTGGTAAGCACGAAGATCGTGTTCTTAAACCAAGGTGCTTTACTCGCCGTCTCGAAAAACTTGCCAATGGCCATATCGGTATAGCGGATGCACTTATGGATAGGAAGGTGCTCCTCGGGGAATTGTTGTTTGTATTGCTCTGGGATGGCGAAGGGATGGTGGCTAGAGGCTGTAAAGAGGGCTGTCATAAATGGTTGCGTCATCTTTGACATCTCGTTGGCATAATACTGCAAGAAGGGCTCGTCCCAGATGGCCCACGTGCCATCGAAATCATCCGTGCCACAAGCATCTTCATACTCCGTACGGCCAAAATAACGCTGGAATCCCGTTTTCTTGGCAAAGGCCTGGAAACCCATCGAACCGTTTTGTGCGCCATGGAAGAAGGCCGTGGTATAACCCTCTTGCGACAAGATACCGGCAAGTCCGGTATAGTCGTTCATGGACGCTGGTGTGAGGAAGAAAGGTTCTACGAACATCGGGATGCTGGAGAGGATACTCGGCATGCCGTCGATACTCTTACGGCCATTGCAGAAGCTATAGCGGAAGGTGGTGCTCTTGCTGATGAGCGAATCGACACATGGGGTGTAGCCTTTGTATCGTCCACCTTCAAGATCTTTATTCAAAGCTCCGATATACTCGCGCCCGAAACTCTCGACGATGAGAATAACGACGTTCTTTTTCAAGGCGTCCCCTTCTGTATTCCCCTCCTCTCGGGAGGAAAGGCTACGGGTAGGCGAGCCCTGCTCGGGAATGGGGTTAGGGGTGGAGGGAGAATGAATCGGACTGTATACCGCCGCCATCTCCTCCTCGCTAGCAAAATAGTTCGGTACCACGAAGACTGACTTGCCAATCGTACGTATCAGCGAGAAGGGCGTATTGAGTACCAAAGCCGCATCGGTAGGTCGCTCGGCGTACTGATTGGCATTCGACACCGTGATAGGACGAACGGCCGTGGTAAAGCCTCCTCGCATGCCGGCAATACACAAGGGAACGGCCAAGATGAGTGCCACGGTTTGGGAGATATAATAGGGTTTAGAGGCCTTGCTTTGGGGTTGTGGCATGGCGTAGAGGCGCCATAAAGCCACCATGACCAGGATAAAGAGCAATGCCAGATACCAATGGTTCAGGAACTCCGCACCGATGATACTCCCCAGATTGCCTTCGTTGGAAAATTCGCCAAAGACGGTTGTCGTCGTGCGACGCATGGTGTATTGGAAATACACGGAATCGGCTAAGTTGATGGTTAGAGCCACGCCGTTGACGATGAAATAGAGCCACTTACAGAACTGATGATAGCCTCTGCGCTCTTTTTGGTGACAAGGCAGGAGCATCAGCACGATATAAAGGGCATTGGTATAGATGATGGCCGAGGTGTCGAAAAGCAAACTGCCACAGAAAAGAGTACCCAACAGGTTGCTGTTATCGATGAGATGCCCGAAATAGTTGGCATTTTCAAAACCATAGGTAATTCTCGCTATCTGATAAACGAGATAGACCAACAACAGATTCCATACAACGGCTACTGCAACACTCCAGGGCTTCTTCATCATGCGCTTATCTCTCCTTTAAATCTTTTGCTGTTACTTGCAGGATAGCCTTGCCCAACTTCATGTGGCGCTGAGAATCCTTCGACTGATTGACAATCACTTGGTCGATATTGAGGTCGACGACCGTAAAGCCCGTGTTGTCTACAACCGAGAAGCCATTTGTGAAGCTATGGAAGGCCAAGGGTTTGGTGTAGTTCTGACTTGTGACATCACGGCTGAAAGAAAAATCCCCGTGTGGGAATCCCATCTGCCCTAGGAGGGTGGCCGGTAAATCCGTCTGATTGCAAATCGTTTTGATCTCCTTAGGCGCTTTGACGGCACCGCCTACCCAAAGCATCGGGATATGGTTACGCACTTGGTGAGTTTCGTCAATCTCCTTATAGTTCACGCCATGGTCGGGAATCATCACGATGAGCAAATCGCGCCAATAGGGGGTTCCTTTCAGTTGACTCACAAACTTGCCGATGCAATCGTCGAGATAAGAGAAGGCGTTCTTCTCCTTGTCATTGTATTTGTGAATGGGTACATCCCAAGGCTCATGACTACTCAGGGTAGAATAGCCCATGAGGAAACGTTGGGTGGAATCGGTGGCACAAATCTGATCGAAGAGGGTCTTAAAGGTGATGTCATCACGCACACCCCACTTGGCGGAACTTTGCTCTTCTGAGGTGTAATCCGCCTTCCAATGCAATTGCTCCCAACCGGTAGCTATCAGGTAGCTGCGCATGTTAGTAAAGTTGATGTCGCCACCATAAAGATAGCTCGTGGCATAGCCCGCTTTCTGCAGGGTCTTTGCGATGGAAGGTAGGGTGCCCGCCTTTTTAGGAATCTTCATCACCGAGGTGGTAGGGAAGGAAGGGTAACCACTCAGAGCGCACACGGTACCACGATCGGTACGAAATGAGTTGCCGTAACAATGGCTAAACCAGATACCCTCGCGCTTTAAGCGATTCAAATTGGGCATCACCTCATGGAAAATCTCACCGCAACTCTCTAAGAGAATCACTACCACATTAGGACGCCGGGTGTTTAGCAAGGTGTCGCCTATGATGCTCTCGGTAGGGTAGAGACCAGCAAGCAGTTTGTTGCATTCCTCTGCCTGATAGTAGTCGTAGTTTGTATTGTCGCTCGCCGTTTTCTCGAATGAGGCCAGAAAACTGAACACGGGGTTAACGGCAGAATGGTTCAGGAACTGATCTTGCGAGAAATACACTTGTCCGATATTGGTGGTCGATTCGTCGAGTCCACCACGGATACCTACTATAAAAAGCGGTATCAAGATAAGATTGCTAAAGGTGGCCCAGCGACGATGACTGGGACGATTGTTCCATAGGGGAATCCACTTGTAAAGACGACAGACAAGCCAGATGCCTATAAACAGAACGATAAAACGGATGGTCAGATAAGGTCCCGACACACTCGCACGAGCCTCTACCGGTGTTTCGAGATACTGCAAACAACTCGCATCGAGCTTGAAGCCCCAGAAGGGGTATAGACTCGTGTCGGCGACAAAGGCCAGCATCATGATCGTGGCGATGAAAACGTAGTAGATACGAAGGGTGATCTTGGTCCATTTACCATCGCCCCAGATAGCTACCATCGCTACCAGGAAGGGGATGATCAGCAGATAGAGACTCGTTGACAAGTCGAGCGAAAGACCATGAAGAATCACTTGCCACGCATCGGTGGCCGTGAAATCGTGCCCCTCGTGATTGATGAGCATGAAAGCGACCTTGGCTACAATAAACAAGAGTACTGTAACCAGATAAAACTTAATCAGATATAATAATCTCTGTCTCATCAGCTTTGCATCTCGTGAAGTTTCTTATAATAGCCGTCTTGAGCTAAGAGCTCATCGTGGGTACCTCGTTCTACGATATGACCATCGTGGAGCACACAGATCTCATCGGCATTCTTGATGGTGCTCAGGCGATGGGCAATGGCTACCGTGGTACGCGTCTTCATCAGTCGCTCCAGGGCATCTTGTACCAAACGCTCACTCTCCGTATCGAGGGCAGAGGTGGCTTCGTCGAGAATCAGAATAGGCGGATTCTTCAGGATGGCACGGGCGATGCTGACACGTTGGCGCTGACCACCTGACAACCGGCCGCCACGATCGCCGATATTGGTATCGAAACCTTGTTCGGTGGCCATGATGAAATCGTAGGCATTGGCAATCTTAGCCGCTTCTTCTATCTGCGCCTGGGTGGCATTATCCACACCAAACGAGATATTATTGCGGAAGGAATCATTAAAGAGAATGGCCTCCTGATTGACATTGCCGATGAGTTGACGAAGGTCGTAAATACCTAGCTCCTTGACGTTGATACCGTCAATCAGTACCTCACCCTCCTGCACATCGTAATAACGTGGAATGAGGTCAACCAAAGTAGACTTACCACTACCGCTTTGACCTACTAGAGCGATGGTTTTGCCCTTGGGAATGGTGAGGTTGATATCTTTCAGTACCCATTGCTCCCCATATTTGAAGCTGATGTTTCGGAACTCTATCTGGTGCTCGAAACTACTGATATGACGGGGATTGACTTGCTCCTTGATGGTGTTTTCTGCCATCAGGATTTTATCGACACGTTCCATCGAAGCCAGACCCTTCGGAATGTTGTAACCTGCTTTTGAGAACTCCTTCAGGGGGTTGATGATGGAATAAAGCATTACCATGTAGTAGATAAAGATAGGACCGGAAAGCGTATGGTTATTGAGTACCAATACACCACCGAACCACAAGACGATGACAATCATCACCGTGCCCAGAAACTCCGACATCGGGTGAGCAGATGATTGACGGATGTTGACACGCATGATATCGTTGCGGTAGGCCGAATTGATGGCATCGAATCGGCGATTCATCTTTTCTTCAGCACAGAAGGCCTTGATGATACGAAGACCACCCAGCGTCTCTTCTACCTGACTCATGGTGTCGCTCCACAACGATTGTGCCTTTACACTCTGTGCCTTCAGTTTACGACCAACCCAACCCATAAACCATCCCATCACAGGAACGATAACCAGGGTGAATACCGTGAGTTGCCATGAGATAAACAACAACATGGCGAAATAACCGATAATCAGGATGGGGTTCTTGAAAAGCATTTCGAGCGACGACATGATGGAGTTCTCAATCTCTTGTACGTCGCCACTCATGCGGGCGATGATATCTCCCTTGCGCTCTTCCGAGAAGAAACCCAGTGGCAAGGCATTGATTTTCTGGTAGAGTTGATTGCGGATGTCGCGAACTACACCGGTGCGGATGGGAACGATCGTTGCAGAAGAGAGGAAGTAAGCACCTGTCTTCAGGAAGGTCATGAAAGCCAGGAACAGGCCGATAATCAATAGCGTGGTGGTAGGACCAAGGTCGGTGATCAATCCGTTTACATAGTAGTTCATGTTGTTCATCAGCACGTCTTGGGCATTACTCCAGTCCCAAGCCATGAGGGTTGTCGCCGTCTCGCCATCGCCCGTCTTGAAGATAATCTGCAGGATGGGTATCAGGGCCGCAAAGGAGAAGACGTTGAGTATCACCGATAGGATATTAAACACCACCGATGCTATCAGGTATTTCTTATATGGTGGCACAAACCGCCGTAAGACATTGATAAACTCTTTCATCCTTCTTTATTTTATTTCTTCGCCCAAGAGCGTAGCACTGGTGCTGCTTGTGATTCTTACCCGAACGATTTCGCCGATATGATGCCCCTCCTTAGGGAAGACTACCATTTTATTCTGCTCAGTTCGTCCGCAGAGTTGCTCCCTGGAGCGCTTTGAGAAACCCTCTACGAGGACATCGAACTCCTTGCCCTCGTCCTTCTTGTTCTGGATAGCCGAGATCTCCGTCTGTAGTTGGATCAATTCGTTCAGACGACGAATCTTCTCCTCCTCTGCCACATTATCAGGCAAATGCTTTGAGGCGTATGTACCGGGACGCTCGGAGTATTTAAACATAAAGGCAGAATCATAACCTACCTCACGCATCAGGGAAAGCGACAACTGATGGTCTTCCTCTGTCTCGTCGTGATAACCCACGAAGATGTCGGTAGATAAGCCACAATCAGGGATGATACGACGGATGGCATTAACACGGTCCATATACCACTCACGGGTGTACTTGCGATTCATCAACTTCAGAATCTTGTCACTTCCGCTCTGTACAGGCAGATGAATATGCTTGCAAACATTGGGCATGTCGGCAATCACCTGAAGTGTCTCGTCACTCATGTCTTTCGGATGAGAAGTGGTGAATCTCACGCGCATCTCCGGCACTTCCTCGGCCACCCGACGTAAGAGTTGGGGGAAAGTGATATCCTCAAACTTATAGGAGTTGACATTCTGACCCAACAGCGTTACTTCCTTATAGTTTTTATCGCGCAAATCGCGCACCTCTTTCAGAATACTCTCGATATCCCGACTACGTTCGCGACCTCTGGTATAGGGCACAATGCAATAGTGGCAGAAGTTGTTACAACCTCGCATGATACTTACAAAACCACTAATCTTATGACCGAGTCCGATACGCTGAGGCACTACGTCCTTATAGGTTTCCGTGGTAGACAGCTCGATGTTCATGGCCTTATGACCCGTTTCTGCCTGAGCAATCAAATCGGGCAGACTCAGATAAGCATCTGGTCCTGCTACTAAATCACAAAAGTGATTGTCGAGCAAATCCTGTTGTGCCCTTTCTGCCATACAACCCAGTACACCTATAATCAACGGATTACCTTCTGTATTCTGAGATTCCTTTTTGCGCTTCCTGCGTTCAGCATCAAGTGCCTCTAATCGGTGATAAATCTTCTGTTCTGCATTGTCTCTTACGGAACAAGTATTCAGGAAGACGGCATCTGCCTCTTCCAACTTCTCGGTGGTCTCATAGCCAGCCATCTGCATCACAGAAGCCACGACCTCCGAGTCTGCCACATTCATCTGGCAACCATACGTTTCAATATATAATTTCTTCATTTCGGGTGCAAAGGTACGAATAAATATGAGAATAACCTATGAAAGATGACAAATATTTATAAATATTCAGAGTTTTATTCTGTTTGAAAGGTCTTCTGGGACATGTATTAGAAGAATATTCTGTAATTGCTGCAATTTTAGCTATATTTTCCAAAATTATGGTAAAATTTGGTGGATAACTCTAAAATCCGTAACTTTGCACCCAAAATCATTTGTAAAAGGTAAGGATAGGATGGGAAAGTATATATTAGCAGACAATCAAGAACTGACGCGGTTTGCGTTGGAGAATCTGATTCGCCAAAGGTCACAGGATGGCGAGGTCGATATCTATAGAGCCGTTGACAAAGCTGGTCTCGTTCAATTGTTGAAGGAACATGAGAATGCGGTCGTGTTGCTCGACTATACGTTGTTCGATTTTGCCGATGAAGACCAACTCCTGATCATCGCAGAGCGTTTCGCTCTTTCTGAGTGGATTCTCATCAGCGATGAGCTCACCCCTCAGTTCCTGCGTCGTGTGGTTTACGCCTCTCATCAGTTTAGCATCGTATTTAAGGATGGTTCGATGAAGGATATCCGCGATGCCCTCGATGCTGTCAGTCGTCATAACCGTCATATCAGTCAAAGGGCGTTGGAGGTGATTATCAATCATCAACAAGAGGACGAACAACCTAGTGTGCTGACATCGACGGAGACGGAGATTGTAAAAGCTATCGCTCAGGGTAAGACGACTAAGGAGATTGCCAACGAGCGTTTCTCGAGTGTGCATACCATCACCACCCACCGCAAGAATATTTTCCGTAAACTGGGTATCAACACCGCCCACGAAGTGGTAAAATATGCCCTTCGAGCAGGTTTGATCGATTCCTCAGAATTCTATATTTGATCCTTTGCGATTTCCTGAATCACCAGTCCGGCGAGTGTAAAGCCGAAGATGGCTGTGATATGGGCGAGAGAACCGTTTGTCTGAGGTTTGTTAAAGGGCGAAGGTTCCTCGCCATCTTCCGCAGGACAGCCGCGATTCTCAAGCAGTTCTTCGCTATAGACGACTTGGAATTTCTTCTCGGGATACCGTCCATAATTTTTAAACTTCTTACGGAGTGCCCGTGCCAAAGGATCGCCCTGCACTTTCCAGAACTCTGTCACCCGGATGCGAGTAGGATCCATTTTTAAGGCAGCGCCCATCGATGAGAAAAATCTGGCTTTCGTGCGGCAAGCCAGAAGGATGAGGGCTGCCTTGTCTTTCAGCGAGTCGATAGCATCGATGATATAGTCGTAGCTGTCGAGATCAAACTCCTCAGCAGTCTCTTGGGTGAAAATCTTTTGTAGCGCCATAATCTCTGCTGAAGGGTTAATACTGAGCAGACGCTCTTTCAGCGCTTCTACTTTTACCTGACCTACAGTCTTCGTCGTTGCCATCAGTTGGCGATTGATGTTGGTGATGCACACGCGGTCGCTGTCAACAATCGTCAACTGCCTGATACCGCTGCGCACCAGACTCTCTGCGCACCATGAGCCGACACCGCCCACGCCGAAGATAATTACCCGTTTCTGGGCTATCCGTTCCATCGCCTCCTCGCCCAGCAATAACTCTGAGCGCCTGAATATTGCATCTACTTTTACCATCGTCTTTCTTATTTTGGGTACAAAGGTACGAATAAGTGAGCGAAAAGCCAAATGATTTTGGGCTTTTCCGAACGGAAGTACCTTCGAGCGAAGCTCAGAGGTACGAATAAAATCCCATATCGTACCATGAGTATGGTATATTTATCACTTTTTCTCACGTCATTGTGCGGATTCTGCAAAGATTATCGTACCTTTGCACGCAAAAATTAAACAGGATATAATATGAAAGCAATTAGTATACAAAAGGCTCCGGCTGCCATCGGCCCGTACAGTCAGGCCATCAAAGTGGGGAATCTCGTTTATACCTCTGGGCAGATTCCCATCGACCCTGCTACTGGCAGTTTTGTTGAGGGCGGTATTAAGGAGCAGACGCGTCAGTCGCTTACTAATGTCAAAGCGATTCTTGAAGAAGCTGGGCTGACGATGAGTAATGTGGTAAAGACTACGGTATTCATGGCCGACATGGCCGACTTTGCCGATATGAACGCCGTCTATGCAGAATTTTTCTCGGAGCCATATCCAGCACGCTCTGCTGTCGCTGTGAAGACTTTGCCGAAAGGCGCATTGGTGGAGATTGAAGTCGTGGCTGAAATAGCATAACGATATGAACAAACAAAACTAAAAAGACATAATGATGGAAAAAAAGATTGTATTAGTAACCGGTGCCAATAAGGGTATCGGATTTGGAATTGCAAAGCATCTCGGCCTCAGTGGCTGGCAGGTGATCATCGGCGCACGTGATAAGCAGCGTGCAGAAAAGGCCATCAGCGAGTTGAAGGCTGAAGGCATCGATGTGTTAGGGTGGGTGAATATTGAACTCAAAGACCTCGCTACTATTGAACAGACCACTAAAGAGATCAACGAGAAATACCCTGAGCTGACGCTCCTCGTGAACAATGCCGGCATCCCTGGTGACATGAGTGTAGACAGTGAACATACGGAGATCAGCGTGATTCGCGAGACGCTCGATGTGAATTTCGTCGGCACCTTCGCACTGACTAAGGCACTGATTCCTCTGATTGCCAAGAATCAGGGCCGTATCGTCAATGTGACTGTACCCTCAGAAATCAGTCCTTACTGGCATCCGTTAGCCTATGTCGCCAGCAAGGCCGCACAGAATGCCATGATGGGTGTAATGGCCATCGAATTCCAACAGGCCAATACCCCTGTGGAAATCTTCTCTGTTCACCCAGGTCCTACCACTACCGATCTGAATGGTAATATGGCACTTCCTGGCTTCCACGATATCGAGACTGTCGGTCAGAAGTTTGCCAAATTGATCAATGATGGCCAAAACCACCAGGGCGAGTTCATTGAGCTTTATCCTATCGTGAAAGAGGATTAGCTGAAGATTTTACTTGGGTATTATTTCACGACCTTGAGCTTTCCATCTTCGATGACGATGCCGCGCGTGCTGGATGTGGCAGGGATTCCGTCGAGGCGGTAGACCTTGCCATCAGCAGGGGCATTGAGGCGGGTGGCATTGATGCCGGTGGGTGTCGGGGTGTATTTCTCACGCTGCAGTACCTGCGTCATGCAGTGGGCGGCACCGTAACCGTCGATGAGGCTTTCGAGGGGTATCCACTCTACGGTGACACCAGCCTCACGGAAACGGTTTTCTAGTTCGGCTGACTGTCCGCTGACGGCCATGATGTGGCGCGGGGCGATGGTGAGGAAGTTGTTGGCGTAGTGCATCTCGTCATCGTAGTCGATGGGGATAATCTCGAAGCCGCGACTCTTGATGTAGTCTACAAAGGGAAGGTCCTGCTTCCATAGTGAATAGTCCTTCGTGCCGGGCTGGCGCACCCAGATATCGCACGTGTCGTACTCAGGGTCGCCGGGCTTAGCCTCCAATCGACTGCGGACCATCGTGCAGAGGTCGCTGTCGATGATGTTGAAATGAGTGTCGAGGTGCATCTGCATCTGCCAGAGCTTATGATCGCGCACCACGACAATGGTGTCGTGTCCGAAGGCATCGGCCTCCATCAGTTGACGGATGCCCTCGTCGTTCGTGCGCATACCGCAGCCTATCAGGGAGATGTTGCCTGCGGGAATATAGTCGCCACCTTCCAGTCGCCCTTCACCATCGATGTGGAGGATGGGCTGCAGACCGAGGTGATTGTAGCAGAGCTCGATGATATTGGTTTCCGGCGAGCGCTGCGAGGAGTTCATGTTACAGATGACGTGTCCGCGCGGCGTGGTGATGCTTTGGTCGCGGGTGAAGTAGAGGTTCGTCAGCGGGCTCTGGATGTATGTCGCCTCGTAGCCCGTGTTGTTGTCGGTCTTCCAGAGTTTCACCATGGGTTGCAGCAGGAGGCAACGAATCAGGTCGTTACGGCTCATCTTTGAGAGTACGTCCTCGCGGTAGGCCTCGGTTTTGTCGGGATCCTCATCGGGGATACTGCTGATATCGTAGATGAGCACGTTCGAAGCGAGTGCTCGCAGACTGTCGATACCTACTTCCTGCAGAATGTCCATCACGGTGTGTACGCGGATACCATTGGCTTCGAGCATAGCGATGTAGCCGCGATGCTCTTCGGCAGCCTTGTCCACATCAAAGTATTTCTCAAACAGTCCCGCTGAGGGATGGATGACACCACAGAACAACTCCTGTCCAGGTGTGTGCATCAGTATATCACCCGCCTTACTCCATTCGGCTTGTGGGTAAGTCATCTCCACATTCTGTGCATAAGCCGTCATGCCCCAGATACCGAGGATGGCGGAAAGCAACCATTGTATTTTCTTATTCATTGTCGTGGTATATTTTGCTGCAAAGATACGATTTTTTGGGGAAAAATGGTCAAAAAACGGCAAAATACCATGTTTGTGGTATGTGAATAACATGCTAAAGGTATTGTGGGATTGCAAAAAACGCCGTACCTTTGCACCCAGAAACATTAAACATTATATAATTAATTAAAAAGGTAAGGATTATGACAAAGATTGCAAAACAACTGACCGAGCTCGTCGGCAACACCCCACTTCTGGAGCTCAACAAGTATTCACAGGCAAAGGGTTTGGAGACCCCAGTGATTGCCAAAGTAGAGTTTTTTAATCCCGGCGGTAGCGTGAAGGATCGTATCGCATTGGCGATGATCGAGGACGCGGAAGCTAAGGGCATATTAAAGCCAGGTGCCACTATCATCGAACCAACGAGCGGAAATACGGGCGTAGGACTGGCACTGGTATCAGCCGTCAAGGGCTACCACCTGATCCTTACCATGCCCGAAACCATGAGCGTGGAGCGCAGAAACCTCGTGAAGGCCTACGGCGCTGAGGTGCGCCTCACCTCTGGAAAGGACGGTATGCCAGGTGCCATCCGCGCCGCCGAGGAGTTGCGCGACAGCATTCCTGGTGCAGTGATCCTGCAACAGTTTGAGAACGCTGCCAACCCCGCCAAACACTATGCTACCACGGGTCCTGAGATCTGGCGCGACACCGACGGAAAGGTGGATATCTTTATCGGTGGTGTAGGTACGGGTGGTACCATCAGCGGTACAGGTAAGTATCTGAAGGAGCAGAACCCCAACGTGAAGATTATCGCCGTTGAGCCGAAGTCGAGTGCCGTCCTGAACGGACAGCCTAGTGGTCCCCATAAGATTCAGGGTATCGGTGCGGGCTTCATCCCCAAGACCTACAACTCAGACGTGATCGACGAGGTGTTTGATGTGGAGAACGATGATGCTATCCGCACAGGTCGTGAGATTGCCCAGAGCGAAGGTCTGTTGGTTGGTATCTCTGCTGGTGCAGCACTCTTCGCTGCCATTCAGGTGGCCAAGCGTCCAGAGAACAAGGGCAAGAAAATCGTGGTGTTGCTGCCTGATACGGGTGAGCGTTACCTCTCGACAGTGCTCTATGCCTTCGAGGATTATCCGTTGTAATAGTAGTTGTTTATGAAAAGTTTTCTGGCGTGCCAAACGGCACGCCCTTTTTTATACGATCGGTAGGGAAATACCATTGATTTTCTGAAAGACATCGAGGGCATAGACATCGGTCATGCCACTGATATAATCGATAACGGCCATGATGCGCGTTTCGAGGTCGGGTGCATCGATGTCGTACTGGCTCGACACACGACTGATTAAGTGCTTGGAATAGAAGCGTTCCGGATGAACAGCGGCCTCAGTGAACTGCTGAAGGAGCGTCTGCATGATCTGGTAACCAGAGAGCTCTACATCTAGCACGGGCTTGCTCTTATAAATACGTTTGAGCGACAACTTGCTGCAACGCTGATAGGCCTCGTTCTGCAGCGTACTGATATGGTCGATGAGGCTTCCCTCGAAAGTGCCGTTAAGGATGTCTTCCTCATGGTCGATGAATACTTTTACGCACTCGTTTTCTAACTTGCCAATAACACAGGCACGCAGATAAACCACCTTCTCATTATCATCGGTAACACCTTCTTCTTCGATACGCTTCAGGATTTTCTGTTGTGTCTCCTCATCGAAGAATCCGAGCATCAACTGCATGGCTTCTTCAAATGAAATAATCTTAAGTTTATGGGCGTCTTCAAGGTCCATGATCTCATAGCAGATATCATCGGCAGCTTCTACAAGATAAACCAGCGGATGACGGGCAAATTTTAAGGGCTCTCCAAGGTTAGACTTGCAGATAATGCCGAGCTCATCGGCAATTCTGCAATAGAGCTCCTTTTCGGAATCGAAGAAACCGAACTTGCCTTTCTTGCCGGCTGCTGTTGACGAGAAGGGGTATTTTACAATGCTGGCGAGTGTGGAATATGTCATGACAAAACCACCAGGACGACGACCCTTGAATTGATGGGTCAGTAGTCGGAAGGCATTCGCATTGCCTTCAAAGTGCGTGACATCGGTCCAAAACTGAGGACTTACTTGTCTTTGGAGTTCAGTTCCGGCACCTTCAAGAAAATAAGACTGGATAGCTTTCTCACCGCTATGGCCGAAGGGCGGGTTCCCTAGGTCGTGGGCCAGACATGCGGTCGCTACAATCTGTCCAATCTCTTGGAAAAGGGTGTCTTTCAGTTCTGGATGGCGCTTCGTCAGCTGTTGGGCGACATCATTGCCAAGCGACATGCCAACACTCGCCACTTCAAGGGAATGTGTCAGACGGTTGTGTACGAAGATACTACCCGGGAGTGGGAAGACCTGGGTCTTGTTTTGTAGACGACGGAAAGGGGCCGAAAAGATCAAACGGTCGTAATCGCGTTTGAACTCTGTACGATCGTCATGACGCTCGGGGTGGCGATGCTCCTGTCCGAGACGTTTATTGGAAATAAGTTGTTGCCAATTCATCATAATCAAAGTGCAAAGGTACTAAAATAAACGGCAGAAACAGCAGATTTCGCAGAAATTAACGAAAAAATGAAAAAATAATGTCTATACTCTGCGTTATCTGCTGTAAAAGTGCTACCTTTGCACGTGATTAAAATGAAATTTTAAAATTCATGCTTAAAATACAAGTTGTCAATAAGGGCCATCAGCCCCTTCCACAATATGCCACACCTCAGAGTGCTGGTATGGATCTGCGTGCAAATATCGATGCACCAATCACGTTAAAACCATTAGAGCGTAAGCTGATTCCTACGGGTTTGCATATCGCCTTGCCGGTAGGTTATGAGGCTCAGGTACGTCCTCGTAGCGGTTTGGCGCTGAAGAAAGGTATTACCGTACTGAACACACCGGGAACCATCGATGCCGATTATCGTGGTGAGATAGGGGTGGTGCTGATTAATCTTTCGCAAGAGGATTTCATCGTAGAAGATGGTGAACGTATCGCGCAAATGGTCATCGCCCGTCATGAACAGGGAGAATTTATGCCTGTGGAGGTGCTCGACGAGACAGAACGTGGCGAGGGTGGTTATGGACATACAGGCGTAAAGTAATGTGTATTAAACGAATAGGATTGGTTTTGTTGCTGATGCTGTCGGGACTTTCTGGTTTCGGACAGAGAAACTATGATCAGTTCTTCATGGAAGCGATGGTTCAGCGACAGAAAGGCAACAATGATGCTGCCTTCGACTTGTTGCGTCATTGTGTGGAGATTAATCCTGAAGCTTCCGAGGCCTACTATTTCCTGGCACAGTATTACAATGTGCTGAAGCAGCACGACCAAAGCGTAGCTTGTATCAAGAAGGCTGCGACGCTCGATCCTGATAATGTGACCTATATGGAAACGCTGGCGCAAATCTATATCCGTCAGCAAGACTTTCTTTCTGCCATACCTGTGGTAGAAAAAATCTATGAGCGCGATAAGGAACGTGAAGACCTCTTGGAAACATTGTTCCAGTTGTATCAGCAGGTGGATGATTACGAAAGTGCTGTTGGTGTGCTCGAGAAATTAGAGGCTATTGATGGTAAGAATGAACGATTGTCACTGGCAAAGAGTGAGATCTTCACGCGTCAGGGCAATAAGAAAGCGGCGATTGCTGAGATGAAAGCATTAGCACAAAAATACCCCAACGACCTGAACTATCTCGCGATGTATGGCGAAACGCTGATGATGAATGCGCAACCGAAGAAAGCCTTGAAGGTGTATGATCAGATTTTGGAGCAGGAGCCTGATAATAACCGGGTGCTGATGTCGCTTCGCACCTATCATCTGGCGTTGGGGCATCAGGAAGAGGCAGACTCGCTGTCGGAGCGTGTGTTGTTGAACAAAAACGCGACACCTGAAGAGAAACTGCATTTGCTGCGGCAGGAAATTTCTGCCAGTGAACAGGCTGGTGGTGATAGCACCCGTGTGCTGACACTCTTCCGTAAAATGTTAAGTCTGCCGCAATCCAATGCTGATATGGCCATCATGTGTGCCTCTTATATGAATGCGAAGCACATGCCTAAGGATAGTATCAGTGAGGTGCTGACCCAAGCACTGACCATTGCACCCGATAATGCCGTCGCCCGTCTGCAACTCGTAGGCTTTGCCTGGGAGGCTGATGATATGGATCGTGTGGTACAACTTTGTCAGGATGCCCGTCAGTATAATCCGGACGAGATGGCTTTTTACTATTATCAGGGTGTGGCTTATTACAAACAGGATAATCTGGATGCGGCGCTCTCTGCCTTCCAGAATGGTATAGGCGTGATAAAAGATGATAGCGATCCGAATATCGTGTCGGATTTCTATGCCGTGATGGGTGATATCCTGCACCAGCAAGGGCGTGCAAAGGATGCCTTCGCAGCCTACGACTCTTGTTTGGTTTGGAAGGTCGATAATATGGGGTGTCTGAATAACTATGCTTACTATCTGAGTGAGCGTGGTGAGCAGTTGTCGAAAGCTGAGGAGATGAGTTATAAGACTATCAAGGCTGAACCGAAGAACGCCACTTATTTGGATACCTATGCATGGATCCTCTTTATGGAGGAACGCTATGCTGAGGCGAAGATTTATATCGAACAGGCCTTGCAAAACAAAGATGATTCAGTGGACAACTCCGTGATTATCGAACATGCTGGTGATATCTATGCCCAAAGTCAGGAAATAGACAAAGCCGTCGAATATTGGCAACAGGCCCTTTTGAAGAAGCCTGATAATGACTTACTGAATAGAAAGATTAAACAAAAAAAGTATATTAAAGAATGAAACGAATAAGTATTCTTAAAGTAGCCTTTTTGGCACTGCCGTTGATGTTCTCATCGTGTATCTTCCATAAGAAGAAGGCTGATACGACACAGGTCACTACCAAATTGAATGGCAAGAAGACTTTCATCGAACAGGTGAGAGACAACGAACAGACTTCGAAATTCATTACCTCAAAGGTGAAGTTCTCAGTAGAAGTAGGCCCTCAGAAGTTGACGTTGACGGGAAACCTGAAGATGAAGCGCGACGATGTGATTCGTGTGCAGTTGATGGCCTTCGGTTTTGTAGAGGCCGGACGTATCGAGTTTACGAAGGATTATGTGCTCATCATGGACCGTATCAATAAGCAGTATCTGAAGGCATCTTATATCCAGATGGATTTCCTGCGTAACAGCGGCTTGCACTTCTCGTCTCTTCAGGCTTTGTTCTGGAACGAACTCTTCAAGCCTCATCATATTGAAGGATGGAAATACGATGATGACGAAAAAAGAGACTATACGACCATCGAGAGTGGCGACGATATGATTATCAGCTACGAGGAGGGTAAGATGGATTACAGCTGGTTGGCTAGTAAGAGCAATGCGTTTATCCGTATGGCTAACATTCTTTATAAGGACCGCTTTAATGGTAATCTCCAGCTCAACTGGGACTATGATGAATTTAAGCCTCTCACCAAGAAGATGTATCCACACAAACATACGATTACCCTGACCACACCCGATAAGGAAGTGAAACTGGGTATGACGCTCAACTATGTTGGCGCTGATACAGAGTGGGAGACACGTACGATGGTTTCAAATAAATATAGAGAAGTGAAAATCGACGAAATCCTTCGTAGATTCATGTCACTTTAATCAATCTCTGTTTTAAAACGTGAAAAGAATATTCCTTCTCTGGTTATTAGCTTGCTTAGTGGCAGTGGTACCAGCTCAGCAGACGAAAAAATCGTCTCAGCATAAGCGTACAACTACTACGAAGTCAAAGTCTAGTGCCAAAAAAAAGACAAATACAGCCTCTAAGAAGACTACACAGAAGAAAACAACGACCAAGAGTCAGCCTGTTTCTGTGAATAGTCTGAAGAATGAGCAACAGCAGGTACGTAAGCAGATACAAGAACAGCAACGTAAGTTGCAGGCAAATGAGCGCGATGTAAAGAAACGACTTCAGAATCTGCTCGTGCTCAACAATGAAATTGCTGATAAGCGCAAACTCATAGATACCATTCGTCATGATATCACTCGTCTGGATGATAATATCGAGGCGCTCCAAAATCAGCTGAAAATGTTGAGGCATGAGCTGGATGAACGTAAGTTGCGCTTTACTAAGTCGATGCGTTATATGCATCGCAACAGAAACATACAGAGCAAGATGATGTTTGTGTTTGGCGCTAAGAACTTCTCTCAGATGTACCGTCGATTACGTTTTGTACGAGAGTATGCCTCATATCAGCAGGCGCAAGGTGAGGCGGTCATCTCCATGCAGCAACAGGTAGAGGAAGCTTTCGTGGAGCTGAATGGGGTGAAAAAGGAGAAAAACAACTTGCTGTATCGAGGTGAACAGGAGAAAAAATCACTGGAGAATAAGCAGACTGAGCAACAGAATGTGGTGGCTTCGCTGCAAAAACAACAGAAGACGATTCAAAGCATTATTGACAAGCAGAAGAAGCGTGATGCTGAGTTGAATGCTCAGATTGACAGACTGATCGCTCAGGAGATCGCGCGTGCCAAGGCGCGTGCTGAGGCAGAGGCGAAGAAAAAAGCTGCAGAAGCAGAAGCGAAGCGACGTGCTGAGGAATTGGCCAGGAAAAAAGCGGCTGCAGAAGCGGCTCGAAAGGAGAACGAACGTCGTATAGCTGAGGCGAAGGCCAGGGAAGAGAAGGCGAAGGCCGAGGCGCGTGCCGCTGCCCGTAAGAGTGCTGAGGAGAAAGCGGCTGCAGAACGTGCAGCCCGTGAGGCAGAGAAACAGCGTTTGGCTGCAGAGCAAAAGGCGGCTTCGGATGCCAAGGCTCATGAGAAAGAGATGGAAGAAGCAAAGAAACCTGCACCGGTAGAATATCTGGTTTCTTCAGAGGATCGTGTTTTGAGCGGTAGCTTTGAGAGCAACCGCGGACGTTTGCCTATCCCTATCGTGGGTGGTTATAGGATCGTGAACCGCTTTGGTGTCAATACAGTGAATGACGTGAAAGGTCATCTCACGGTTGATAAAAAAGGTATCGACTTGAAAGGACAACCGGGTGCTTCGGTGCGTTGTATCTTCGATGGCGTGGTTAGTGCAGTCTTCTCTTATGCAGGTACGACCGGTGTGATTATCCGCCATGGTAGCTACATGTCAGTCTATTGTGATTTGGCATCTGTCAACGTGAGTCGTGGACAGAAAGTAAGTGCACGTCAGACAATCGGACGCTTAGGCTCCGAAGGTATGATGCAGTTCCAACTCCGTAAGGGTAGTGCCAAACTGAATCCGGAACACTGGCTTGGTAAATAGTCGTTAGATAGCCAAGCCTTCCAGTAAGCTAACGTAAGTGTTGATAGCCTGTTCAATCTCGGAAATCTTGATGAATTCGTCAGCCGAGTGCGAACGGCTTGATTCACCAGGTCCTAACTTCAGCGTTGGGAACGGCATCAGGGCCTGATCGCTGAGGGTAGGTGAACCAAAAGGTTGCATACCTTTTTCAATACACCTCTTTACAAGCGGATGATCTACAGAGATGCTTGATGAATGCAAACGGAAGGAGCGGGCATGCAGTTCGCATTTGGTCATCTTCTTACGAAGGAACTCAAAGACGTACTCGTTTTGATAGAACTCGTTCGTGCGTACATCTATCACAAAATGGAGCGTGTCGGGAATGACGTTGTGTTGGGTGCCACTTTCTATAACGGTTACTGACAACTTAGTAGCACCGAGGAAAGGACTGATTTTACGGAATTGATAGTCGCGCAACCATACCAAATCATTCAGTGCCTCATAGATGGCATTCACACCTTCATTTCTGGCAGCATGTCCTGATTTGCCGTGGGCATAACCGTCAATCACCATCAAACCTTTCTCTGCAATGGCGGGTTGCATGCCTGTAGGCTCACCTACAATCGCCACGTCAATCTTCGGTAATCGTTGCGCTACACGGGTATAACCGTTCTCGCCAGATACCTCTTCTTCTGCAGTGGCTAACCAAAGAATGTTGTAGTTGCGAGGCTTTTGTAACATGATACGATAGGTCTGCAAGGTCGCAACCAGTCCGCCACCACAGTCATTGGAACCAAGACCATACAACAAGTCGCCTTCTTGTGTAGGCGTAAAAGCATCACGCGTCCATGAGTTCACGGGCTTTACCGTGTCGATATGGGCATTCAACATCAGAGTAGGACGGTTGTTGTCCCAATCCTGACAACCTACCCATAGGTTATTGCCCTCACGACCGTAAGGCAATCCCCATTTGTCAAGATACTCGGCAAGTTTGTTTGCAGCCTTCTCCTCACTTCTACTGACTGAAGGAATCGCAATCAGGGCCTTCAGCAGTTCAACGGCGTCATTGGTGTAATTCTTTGTCTCCATGTCTGCAAAGATACGAACTTCTACTTAAACCACCAAGTTTTTTACACTTTTCTTTTTGATATGACCACCGAAAGACCCATCGACAATACAAGTACGCCAAAGATAATCAGCAGGGAAAGTGGGGTTGGTACCTCAATATCTTTCAGTGCCAAGAGCATCTTTACACCTACAAAACTCAAGATAATACCCAGACCGTACTTCAGATAGGTGAAGTATTTGGCCACTGCCGCCAGGGCGAAATAAAGGGCGCGCAATCCCAGGATGGCAAAGATGTTTGAGGTGAGTACGATAAACGGATCTCTTGAGACGGAGAAGACCGCAGGGATTGAATCGACCGCAAAGGCAACATCGGTGGTTTCTATCACCAAGAGGGCAATAAAGAGGGGCGTGGCCAGTCGTTTGCCGTTTTCAATGATAAAGAAACGGTCCTCATGCATCTGGTCGGTCACAGGGAAGAACTTCTTGAAAAGTTTTACAAAGATGTTTTTCGAGGGGTCAACCTGCTCGTTATCGTTGTGTCCGAACATCTTGATACCTGTATAAATCAAGAAAAGTCCGAAGATGCCAAGAACCCAATCGAACTGCTGAATGATAGCTGTACCGGCAAAGATAAAGATACTGCGTAAGACGAGTGCACCGAAGATGCCCCAAAAGAGTACCTCGTGTTGGTATTTCCGTTTGACGCCGAAGAAAGAAAAGAGCGTCAAGAAGACAAACAGATTGTCCATTGAGAGCGATTTCTCTATCAGGTAGCCTGCCAAAAACTCCATCGCTTTCTCATGGGCATCTCCAGGATACAACCAATAGATGCCTGCACAGAAAACCAGTGAGACACCAATCCATACGGCAGTCATCTTGAGTGCTTCGCTCACGCTGACCTCATGCTGCCCCTTCCTGCCAAACGACTTCAGGTCAATTAGCAGCATCAGCAGCACCAATATATAAAACAGGATCCATGCCCAAAGTGGCATGCTAACTACTTCTATCATGTCAGTCTTTTCGATTTCGGCTGCAAAGTTAATGCTTTTTTGTGATAACTGAAAGAAAATATTTGGCTATTTCTTAGAAATTGATTACCTTTGCACTCGAAATTGTTACGTAAGTCTTTGAGCAATGAAAAACAGATTGTTCTGGAACGAAGCGCCACTGTTGAGGCTAGCCGTCTTTCTGATGGTAGGAATCACGATAGGAAAATATAGCGTGGTGCCCTTTCCGCTTTGGCCTATCTTATTGGGGTTAGTAGTAATGGCTTGGCTGTTAAGTCGATATGAACTGTTGCAGTTGATCACGATCTCAGCCTGTATGCTGGTTTTGGGCTGGTTATTGATGACGAGACAGTTGTCCTCTCAAACGATCGCATGGCCAGCAGAAGAAGTGTGTTATGAGGCTGTTGTGCTGAGTGAACCGGTAGAAAAGCCGAAGACGATGGCTGTGGATATCCAATTGACGGTGAGTGGTCAGAAACTGAAATGTTACCTGTATAAGGATCAACGAAGCAAAGCACTCAAGATTGGCGATGGCTTACAGATACAATCGCGGATAGAGAATCAAGGTTTTGATGTGCGTACGTTTGTCCCAAGTTGGAAGTGGAAGAAAGTGCAGGTGTCGCTGAAGCATCTCTCCAGATTAGACCGTACAAAACTATATTTCCTAAAACTTCGTAGTCGTCTGTTGTCACGAATAAAAACTGAATGGAAAGACGATGGTGATGCTTTCTCTGTGGTGGCAGCGATGGCACTTGGTGATAAGAAAGGGCTGACGAAGGAACTGAAAGAAACGTATTCTGTAACAGGTGCCTCACATGTGTTAGCATTGAGTGGCTTGCACCTGGGTATCATCTATACCTTACTGTCCCTCCTAATCGGACGGCGCCGGCAGATGGTAGCACAGATCGTGATGATAACGGGTATATGGTTATTCGTATTTCTGGTGGGCATGTCTACCAGTGTGGTGCGTGCTGCGGTCATGCTGACACTCTATGCTGTCTTGTCATTAGGTCATCGCGAGAAGATGTCTGTCAATACCTTGGCCTTTACGGCTATCGTCATGTTGATGATGAACCCGATGGCACTCTTCGACATAGGTTTTCAAATGTCATATATGGCCGTCTTTTCCATTCTGTTGTTCATGCCGTTATTTGAGCGTGTCTTTTCTGAGGAGTATCTGATGTCGCATAAGGTTGTAAAGTGGATTGGGAGTGCCGTGGCAGTATCTTTAGCGGCACAAATCGGAACAGCCCCTTTAACGGCCTATTATTTTGGGCGTTTCTCAACCTGTTTCTTATTGACGAATCTCATCGTCATGCCGGCTGCAGTGGTAATACTTCATCTCACGTTGGTCGTCTTGCTGCTACCATCACTTGCATACCTATTATTATATATAGTGTCGAAGTTGAATGCCGTTTTGTCGTTCATCGCATCCATACCAGGGAGTAGTATCGACGGCCTACATCCGTCGGTTTTACAGATATCCATGGTCTATGTCATCATCATCGCCTCTTACCTGCTCTTAGAACAAAAGCATAACCAATAGTGGTATGCTAATCATGGATAAGAGTGTGGTGATAAAGGTCACCTCGGTAATCATCGTTGTGTCTTTCTGATATTTCAGACAGAGGATGGTGCCGTAGGTGGCTACGGGCATGGCGATGACAAGTGTATTAATATTGACTACCAATGGTGAGAAGCCTAATGCACCCATTAGGAAGTGGATGCCGACGGGCAGGATTGCCAGACGGAAGAGTGTGGTGGCATAGACGGTGCGATTGCCTAACAGTGAACGCAACGGAAGATTCGACATCGACGAGCCGATGATCAGCAAGGCGGCAGGTACGGTGATGTTGCCCAGCATGGTCAGGGGCTGACTGATGACCTCGGGTATGTTGTCAATCTCAAGTGCCACAATCGCCATCGTCAGATAGGCGGCGAGCATCGGGGTGGAGTAGAGCACCTTCTTCTGGAACCTTTCGCCTTCTACTTCACCTTTTCCTGTAATAAGCACTGTGCCTATGGTGAAGACTGCAAAGGTATTCACGACATTCAGCACGGCAGCATAGAACACGGCCTCGTGACCGAATATCGATGCTACCACAGGATAGCCCATGAAACCGACATTACCAAACATCAGTGCAAAACCGATGGCTCCCTCGTCGTCTTTCTTCTTGGTAAGATAGCGAGGCAAAAGGAAGGCTGCACCTGTTAGTATGAGATAGGTGATGAGACTAATAAGCAACAATGGCAGGATGAACCGTCTGTCGGGCAGTTCTCCTGTCATTGCTGAAGATAAAATCAGTGCTGGACAAGTGATGTTAATGACCAGTCTCGACAGTTGTCTGTCGAAATCGCCACCAAGGTATCCCAATTTGCCGGCTACGTAGCCTACGACCACGAGGGCAAACAGTGTCAGCATCACTACTACCATTACATATAGCCTAGCCAGCGGAGGATATCATTGAGGTTCGCCACGACCATGAGTAGTATTAAGATGCCGAAGCCTACATACTCGGCACGGATCATGAAAGTCTCTGATGGCTTACGACGCGTAATCATCTCATAGAACAGGAACAAGACATGTCCACCATCGAGGGCGGGGATAGGCAGGATGTTCATGAAGGCGAGGATGATAGAGAGGAAGGCGGTCATCTTCCAGAAGAGATACCAGTCCCACATAGGCGGGAACAGACTGCCGATAGCACCAAAACCACCAAGCGATTTCGCACCGTCTGCGGTGAAGACGTATTTCATGTCGCCTACATAACCTGCCAATACATTCCAACCGTACTTGATACCTGCAGGGATACTCTCAAAGAAACCATATTCACGGGTATAAGGCTCGTAAAGACCTGCCAGACTCTTGACGAAGAAACCAAGTTTCAATTCAGGTGTCAACGTCACAACAGCAGTATCTCTGGCCTCGTTGCGCTCATAAATGATCGTGGCTGTACGAATTTTTAGACTGTCTGCTTGTGTTTGGGCTGCGGTCATCATGTCTTCCAGGATTCCCAGCTGATCAGTGAATTCATTATAGCTGTCGATGGGCTTGCCGTTGATGGCAACGAGCTTATCACCCTTTTGTAAGCCGATGGCGGCAGCAGGACTGTCGGCCATCACACTGTCTACTTCTGCAGGGATCAGTGGACGTACAAACGAAGGCTCTGATTTCAGCATACCCAACAGGTTGATATCGCCAGGCAGTTGTAAGCTCATCTCTTTGCCATCGCGAACCAGGTCTACACGCTTGGCTTTGCTGAGGTCGCGATAGAGGTCGGCTGAGAACTCCTTAAAAGCCCCGTTCTCTGTACCTATCAGGATGTCTCCGTCCTTGAATCCTAAAGCCTTGGCCTCGGCATTAAATTTCATACCGAGTGTCATGTCTTTCACAGGAATATAGGTGTCGCCCCAATAAAAGAGAATCATTGAATAGATAAACAGGGCGAGGAGAAAGTTTACGAGTACACCGCCAATCATAATCAGCAGTCGCTGCCAGGCGGGTTTCGCACGGAATTCCCAAGGCTGCTCAGGCTGTTTCATCTGTTCGGTATCGAAACTTTCATCGATCATACCTGAGATCTTGCAATAGCCGCCGAGTGGTAGCCAACCTATGCCGTATTGGGTATCACTATTCTTGGGCTTAAACTTAAAGATACTGCCGTCCCATTTCCAGATGCTGGGATCGAAGAAAAGGTAGAACTTGTCTACACGTACACCAAAGAGTTTGGCGAAAAAGAAGTGGCCGCCCTCATGGAGCAGCACCAGCAGGCCAATGGCCAGCATGAATTGTAATAGTCTTATCAAAAATATATCCATAATATATTAAAAAGTATTCCCTGCCCCTTTGGGGGAGGGGATCGGGGTGGGGGTTATTTCATTAACTCTGTTGCGATGCGACGTGCCTCGGCATCAGTAGCGATGTATGTGTCGTAGGTGGGGTTCTTATCGAAGGTGGCGCGCTGCATAGTCTCGGCAATGATATCACCCATCTGCAGGAAACCACACTTATCCTCAAGGAAACCGCGATTGACAATCTCGTTCGCTGCATTCACGATACATGGCATGTTACCGCCCTTGTCGATAGCCTCAAAAGCCAAAGCTAAGCAGCGGAACTTCTTCAAGTCGGGCTCAAAGAACTCCAGATGCTGTGCCTTGAAAAGATCCAGTCGCTCACCACTCAAGTGCAGACGCTGAGGGAAAGAGAAAGCATATTGGATGGGCAAACGCATGTCGGGTACACCAAGTTGTGCTTTGACACTACCATCCTGGAACTGAACGGCACTATGTACAATGCTCTGTGGGTGTACAAGTACCTGTATCTGTTTGGCATCCACGCCAAAGAGCCACTTGGCCTCAATCACCTCGAAGCCTTTGTTCATCATCGAAGCCGAGTCGATGGTAATCTTCGCACCCATATCCCATGTGGGGTGCTTTAACGCATCGGCCTTGGTCACGTGGGCTATCTCCTCCATCGTCTTCAGACGGAAAGGACCGCCAGAAGCCGTTAACAGAATCTTTTCGATCGGATTCTGAT
>Ga0256407_10000543_pt1 | contig 89550 bp, 59 predicted proteins | sample RumenRJG_04DNA_FD_193489 | JGI IMG/M metagenome (GOLD analysis project Ga0256407, IMG submission 193489) | Bovine rumen microbial communities from Lethbridge, Alberta, Canada - RJG_04 | ecosystem: Host-associated > Mammals > Digestive system > Stomach > Rumen | place: Canada: Alberta... | reverse complement strand
CAGCGGCAGTAACCAGCGGTTTGCAGTAACTGGCAATGACGTCGCGCGAATAGAAACCAGTAGGGCTATAGTCCTGGAAGGGGTCTACCCAGCAGGCCTTACCCTGTTTGAGCGGCTCGCGATACCAGTCCATCTCGAAGTAATTATAATCGTCGTTACCCTCGTTTTCAGACTCTATATGTCCTTCGTTATTAAATGAATAGGCCGAGAAGTAGTGTCCCTCGCTGGGGAAGAAGTCGGGCTCCATGGCAATGCTGCAACCGTTAAGCATGGGATTGATTTGCAGGATAAGCGTTGACAGTGCCAACAGCGAGTCAGGCTGGAGGTTTCGGAGCACCTGCCAGTCTGTATTTTGTGTAGCCACCTCCACCTCGTCCATGATGCCGGTAAGACGCTGGGCCGTATTGTTGAGCATCTGTCCCGTCTCATCGACAGCAGCCTGGCGCACAGAGGCCTTCGAGCGGTACATGAGGAATCCTATGGTCACGGTGAAGATGACCACCACGAATGCCAGTATGCTGATGCTGAGGCGTACGGATACCGATTTACGGATATAATTGACAACTGTGTTCATTCGAGTTCAACTTTAAATTCTTCGATGCCCTGTGCTTCCTTCAATAGTTTGTCGAGCAGGGCTGTCACCTGATTCGTATTCTTTAACATGTCGTCAACCATACGATTGAATTCTTCCTCGCTTAACGCGTCGTGGCTGTCGCAAATGGCATTGGCATGTGACAAGATGTCCTGCACGGGACCCTCCACCTTTTCCGGCATCTGATGGAGCAGGTGAGTCTTTACACGTTCCTCTTCTCTCACGCGTTCGTAGGCAGCTGCCAGTTCGCGGTTCTGCCCCTCCATCTGGAGAGTTTGCTGTCGCAATTCTCCGATATATTGCCGGAGTGCCTGCTGTAGCCTCCGGAATCTGCGCTGGAGCTTGCCTATCTCGTCAGGTCGTGTGCTGTCGGGAACTTCATCGGTGAACTGTCCGTCAGCGTTCAGTTCGGTGAAGTCTGCCAGTCGTTTCAGTGGTTGCAAGGTGTGTCTGACGACGAACAGACAGAAAACGAGCAGCAGCACCAATCCCACAACCGCAATGATACGTGCAACACGCAGCAATCCGTAGTATGAGTCGAAGATGTCGCTCTCAGGACAGATGGTGGCCACGCTCCATCCTGTATTCTTAAAGGGCTTGTAGAACACGTAGCTGGGCACACCGTTGATGTCCACGATACGGTAACCCGTCTCACCTGCTATCATCGCCTCACCGATGCTGGTAGTAACAGAGTCGTGGCACTCCATGGAACGAGTGAAGATAGTCTCGTAGAACAGCTTAGTGCTGTCCGGATGCACCAGATAGGTACCGCCCTTACCCAGCAAAATGCTGTAAGAATGAGGATAGGGCTTGGCCTCGCTGACGGTGGACGAGAACCAGTCGAGGCGGATATCGACAGAGAAGGTTCCCACGACTTTCCCCTGTGCGTCGTGGATGGGCTGGCTATAGCTGGTGAATATGTCCCTAACGATGATGCCCTCTTCAGCGTCCTCGAAGAACGGTTCTATCCAGTAGGGCTTGTCAAGCAATTTGGGAATCAGATACCAGTCCATACAATGGTACTGATAGTTGTCCGTTCCTTCCTGTTCGGTCTGGATAGAATCACCGTTGTTGTAGGAATAGGCCGAGAAATAGCGACCTTTCTCCTTGAAGAAATAGGGTTCGAACGAGATGCTGCAACCTGTCAGTTCCGGATTGCTCTCCAATACCTGACGGCTCAGGTCGAACATGAGGTCGGGATTGTCAAGATGACTCTCGATGACCACCAGCATGTTGTTGGCTGCTACCTCGGTGCGGTGCAGGGTATTGTCGATGTGGAGCACAGCACCCTCAATGGTCTTCGTGGCCTTGTCCCAAGCCTCCTGGCGCACCACATCACGCGTCTCGGAAAACATCAGGGCGAAGGCGGCGGTAAAGATGGCCGCCACGAGAACCACCACCCAGAAGCTCAACCTTCTGGATAGCGAACTGCGTACAAATCTTATCAGCCACTTCATTGTCCCATGATTTCGTTATACGTTACCGGACGAGCTATCAGTCCACATGCTGTCATCATGCGCGACGCCTTCTCCACCATGTCACGACGCACGCGGAATTCCCGTTTGCCCGTGTCTTTGTTGATTTGCAGTCGCAGACACTCCTCCAGCATCAGCCGTTGCAATAGTCGATTGGTAGGGGAATTATATCTGCGCACGTATTTCATCACGATGTCAAGCGCCTCTTTCGGATGCTCGGCGGCCCACTCCCATCCCTGACGGCTGGCCTTGGCAAATTTCTGACACGCGGAACGGTGCTTCAGATAGTAGTCACGCTTCACATAGACTCCCGTCTCCTGGATGTTATAGTCATGGTCGGAGAAGCGATAGACGCTCTCGTCAGACATCTTGAATCCTGCCTGTATCAGCTGGTAGTATTCATTATAACTGACAACCATTGTGGCATCGACAGCACCGCTGAGAAAGAGGTTGATGCCACTGGTGAATGGTATCCACTCGTAATGCATCCCCTCGCGACGGTCCATAATGAAGGTCAGGTAGTTTGGGTCAGAATTGAAAATAGCCACCTTCTTACCCTTCATCTTCAGCGGATCGGTATCCCAGCGGGAGATGAGCATATTGCTGCTGTTCATGGAGTCCTGGAAGATGTTTACCAACGGAAAGCCTTGGGAGATGAAGTCCATGGCCGACATCAGCGAGAACATGGCCGCATCGCACTCTTGTGATTTCAGTCGCGTCAGTGCCGAACTGGTCAGTGTCGGGTGTTGTATCTCAACATCCAGTCCTTCCTTTCGGTAGAATCCCTTTTCGTAGGCCACATAATAGCCTGCGAACTGTGCCTGTGCCTTCCACGCGGTGGTGAACACGAAATGTTCTCCTTGCGCCTTTATCACCATAGGCATCATGAGCAGCAAAGCTGTTATCAGGACTTTCCATTGACTATTCCTTCTTTTCTTCGCCATACGCTAGTTGATGGTTGGTCAAGATATTCTTACCTTCTAACGCTGCAAAGGTAAGCATTTTCGGCGAAATCACCAAAAAGAATGAAAGAAAATGATACAACATCAATTGTCGTGCAAGATGAGGGCAGACTGTGGAGAGACGACAGCTGAGGTGCCTGAAAGGGTGCCAATACCATTCTCGTTGATGACACCATCACGACAGACGACGGTGTAAGAGCTTGCAGGGATGACAAGTTGCTGAGCCTTCTTCGAAGCGTTGAGGATGACAATGATGTTACGCCAGTCGTCACGCCCGGCATAGTTCTTCAGTCGGAAGGCAACGACACCCTTCGGTGCATCCAGAAATTCCAGATGTCGGCGTACGAGATCGGCAGAGCCCAAGCGGAAAGCCGGATGGTGGCGGCGCAGGGCGATGAGGTTTTTGTAGTACTCAAAGACCTGCGGGTATTTCGTCTTGTTCGCCCAATCAAGATGATTGATACTATCTGGCGACTCAAACGAGTTGTGGACGCCCTGCTTGGTACGCAGCAGTTCCTCGCCACTGAGCATAAAGGGAACACCCTGCGAGGTAAAGACAGCCGTCTGTGCCAAAAGGTCGAGACGAATGAGCTCATCCTCAGTGATATTCGGAATGCTGGCTTTGAGACGATCCACCAGACACATGTCGTCGTGACACGAGACATAGCTTATCATTTGGATGGGTTCCAGTGCCCACGGCTTTTCACTGTAGTTCACCTTCTTCATCTTCACCTGCGGATGGCGGATGGCTCCGACGATGCCAAACTTCAACGACTCCTCTTCGGGCATGCCACCCAACCAGCCGGGCTTGGTATCGTCGGAGAACGGACCGCGCAAGGCATCACGAATCTCGTCGGAAAAAGCAGCAATGCCCGGCATCTTGGAGATGTTCGCCTTCATACCCAACAGTTCGTTGGGATAGGCACACGAGCCTGCACTCCAACCCTCGCCATAGATGAAGATGGTGGGATCGATGTCGTCGACCATCCGGCGAATCTGGTTCATGGTCTCGATATCGTGAATGCCCATCAGGTCGAAGCGGAAACCATCGATATGGTATTCGTTGATCCAGTACTTTACCGACTCAAGCATAAAGCGGCGCATCATGGGCTGTTCGGAGGCCGTCTCGTTGCCACAGCCGGAGCCGTTGCTGTAGCCCGACGCTGACGCGTCGGGAGTGGTGGTTACTTTGCGGTAGTAATAGTCAGGATAGGTTCGCTGGAAGTTGGAGTGGTCGATGTCGTAGGTATGGTTATAGACCACGTCGAGGATGACGCGGATGCCTGCCTTGTGGAGGGTCTGAACCATCTGTTTGAACTCGCGGATGCGGGTGTCAGGACGGTAGGGATCCGTAGAATAGCCGCCCTCTGGCACGTTGTAGTTGACGGGGTCGTAGCCCCAGTTGTATTTGTTGTCAGCGAGACGCGTCTCGTCCACTGACCCATAGTCGTAAGAGGGCAAGATATGGATGGCGTTAACGCCCAACGACTTCAGATGGTCGATGGCCCACGATTCGGTCAGTGCCATAAACTTGCCTGGGTACTGAGCATCAGGGCGGGCGATGGAAAAGTCACGATGGTGCATCTCGTAGATGACGAGGTCAACTGGTGATTTGCAAACGGGACGCTGGTCGGCAGTCCATCCTTCGGGATTTGTATCCGACATCGTGATGATAGCAGCACGCTTGCCGTTGACGCCTACCGCCTTTGCAAAGACACCCGGACACTCGCCGCGACCCATGTCGAAGGTATAGAAACGACCCTGCAAGTCGCCCTGTATTTCTGCGACCCACAGACTGTCCTGCAACTTCATTTTAACCGTCTTGAGGGCCTTCCCACCCATTCCATCTTTATAGATACGAACCTTTACTCCCTTGGCATCAGTAGGGGCAAAGAGACGGAACACGGTCTTCTCGGGCGAGTATGTCATCTCGTCAAACCGAAAATCATGAGCAGTTACGAGGGTTTGCATCGTTACAAACAATAAGCATAAAACTATCTTCTTCATATCATTGTTACCTTGTTAATCTCTTTTCTTTTCTGATTCTTCACCAAACAGGAACTCAGGCTGATAGCCTCCGGCGTCGACAACAATCTTCTCGAAGACGATAGCTGGATCGTTGGGCGAAAGGGTCAGCGTATGTTCCTTCTTTGAGGCGTCGAACGGCAACGTCACGACAGATTCCACCACGCGACGAGCTACCGTAGGATAAAAGATGGAGTAGATGTTCTCCTTGGCCTCGTTGAGGTTGTGGTTGAAGTTGACAACCTGCGGTTCGCTGCCATCGAGGACTACGGAGTAGGTCAGTCCGCCTTTGTTCAGATAGTCGAGAGTGGACTTGACGACGACGTGGACCTTGACGGTGGTTTGCGACTGAGTCGCAACACACTCTGGAGAAACGACAAAGCGATAGGAGAGCGAGGCACCATTGACGGGCTCGGTGTAGGGCATGAGGGTCATGCCGCTGAGGGTGCGGCCTACGAAGGGCAGAACGGTCCATTGGGCGTTCTTAGCGGGCGTGGCATCATAGTAATGCTCTGCCTCCATAGCCACAAAGCCGTTGTTCATAGTGAAGGCGTATTTCCCGACAGGGGAGGACCCGATGACCGAATCGTCGGGCACTGTTTTGAGGTCGGGTAGGCGGTCAGCGGGGAAATCGTCGTTCCACGAGCGATAACCGATATGTTTTTGTATCATCATACCATTCCATTTGCCACCAGCGATGTCGTGGTTGTAGGACGCGCAGAGCAGCGAGTCACGGCGGAAAGCCTCACGGGCCCGTTGTGCCCACTCGTTGGCCTCCGGCAGGTTCTTTTGTGCCAGATAGCGGTTCATGGCCACGGCATAGTACATCTGATAGAGGTTCGACATGGCCTGTACGGGGAAGAGAATGAGCTGCTGGTAGGCGTCGCGGTATTCGGGTTTGAGTGTCAGATACTGACGCAGAGCTTCAGCCTCCAAACGCATGTAGTCGTCAGCCACACGACGCCACTCGCCTGTTGCAACATTATACGTACGGGCATCCATCATCTCTGCCGTCGTACGTCCTGCATATTTGCAGCACAGGTTCAGAATACGTGCTGCCTCTGCGGCCTGCTCGTCGCCAAACTGCTGACGGCAGAAGGGCTCGGTGTGTGTCGCAACAACATCGCGACTTACTGAACGAGGGTTCCATGCCATGTCCATAAATAAGGTTATGGGGTACTCCATGGGCTTGAGGTCACCCACATTCAGAATCCACATACGGTCTAGACCGTAATCAGCAGCCAAAGTCAACTGTTCCCACATATTCTGTGAGGGCGTCACGTTGAGCCACTTCGAGTTACGGGGTGCTCCCACGTAATCGACATGGTAATATAGTCCCCAGCCTCCAGGATGCTGACGCTCCTTGGCATTCGGCACGCGGCGCACGTTGCCCCAGTTGTCGTCACATAGCAGGATAAGCACGTCGTCAGGCACACGCATACCCTTGTCGTAATAGTCGAGCACCTCTTTATACAATGCCCAAACTTGTGGCGTCTCTTTGGCAGGACGACCAGTGACTTGCTTGATGATCTTCCGTTGGTTTTCAACGATGGTCTGCAACAGTTTGGTATCGGCATCCTCGCTCATTGCTTCATCACCATCACCACGCATGCCAATAGTCACGATGTCGTCAGTGCCTTTCATACGTTCGATACCCTCACGGAAGAAGCGGTCGAGATTTTCCTTGTTTTTCTGATAGTTCCAAGGCCCCCACTCTTTACGATGGCGGGCATATTCCTGGTGGTTGCGAGCCATCGGTTCGTGATGACTGGTACCCATGATGACACCCATGGCATCAGCAGTCTTCAAGTTCTCTGGGTCATCGGCATAAAATGCCCATCCCCACATGGCAGGCCACAGGAAGTTACCCTTCAGGCGTAGGATAAGTTCAAAGACCTTCTCATAGAAACGGTGGTCGCCATAATTAGTGCCAAAAGTATTCTTTACCCAAGTCGTCAGACATGGAGCCTCATCATTGAGAAACAGACCACGATAACGCACCTGAGGTTCGCCATCGGTATATTCACCTTTCTTGATATAGAGGTCCGTATGTTTTACGACAGGCACGTCAGCCCACCAATACCAAGGTGAGATACCTATCTGCTGAGACAGTTCGTAGATGCCAAATACGGTACCACGCTTGTCGCTACCAGCAATCACCAACTGGTTGCCGATGGTCTTTAAGATATATTTCTCACTCTTTCCCTTCAGATCGCGTAACACACCCTGTTTTACCCATTGGTCAATCTGCTTATTGACACCCACGGTTCCAATGAGGATGGTAGGCTCGTCGGACGCAGAAGGACGAACACCTGTCACGCGTTCAAAGTCAGCTTGCAGGGATGCTGCTGCACGTTGCACACAAGCGTGTTCCTGAGCAGAAAAGCCTATTGTTACGCCCTGTAACGGCAAGGCATCAGCAGAGGGTTGGAAAAGGACAAATGATTCTGTCGCATGAACAATTACTGACAGTAAAACAGTGGTAATGATTAATGATAGTTTCTTCATATTTTATCTTTTTTAAGTTGTTCGAACATTGCAACAATACTGCCATAACTGGCGGTAGAAAGGATGACGCGTCATCGTTTGACGATTGCCCAGAATGATGACCTTCATACGGGCTCGGGTGATGGCTACATTCATGCGACGCAAATCCCGGAGGAAGCCAATCTGCCCTTCATCATTGGAACGTACCATAGATATGACGATTATGTCGCGTTCTTGTCCCTGAAAACCATCAACAGTATTGATACTAATGAGTCTACGGAAGGGTTTGAAATACGCACTTTTCATCAACAGACGCCTCAAATACTGCACCTGAGCACGATAAGGTGAAATCATGCCTACATCAATACGTTCGTCCAACAAGCGCTGTTTGCCGATACGTTCGAAATACTGTTGCAGGACATGCATGGTGAGCATACCCTCGGCCTTGTTAATACGACCATAACTCTCACCCACGAATTCTTCCTTGAAGGAAAGGTCTTCGCCCTCTGAGTCGTCAGATAATTCCGCATATTCAGAAGTATCTATCCATTCCATGGGGGTGTCGAGGTCAAGGATGCCCCGGAACTTCACCTCAGGAGCACTCTCCACCTGACCATGATAAAAGTAGTCAGAGGAAAAGCGCATGATGTCATCGTTCATCCGATACTGGATACGCAGCAGGGTAACAGCCTCCGGATGTGTCTCGACAATACGTTCCATCAGTGTCTTACCCAAACCAGCCTTCATGGCAGCAATACTCTTGACGGTAGGCGGCAGTTGACAATGGTCACCAGCAAGTATCACACGACTGACGCGTCGCATGGGAATCCAGCAGGCGGCCTCCAACGCCTGGGCCGCCTCATCAATGAACAACGAGCCAAACTTCTGACCATCGAGCAGACGGTTAGCAGAACCCACCAATGTCGAAGCGATGACACGTGCCTCGCCAAAGAGTTCGCTATTGATGCGGATTTCCAATTCAGTAGCACGGCTTTTCAGGCTTTCCAGTTTTTGGTGGTATCCGTCGGTAGCCCGACGGGAACGGTGGCTTCGCAGTTCGCGGATGGCTTTGCGCAGGGCCCACAGCTGGGGATAGTCGGGGTGAGCCTCGAAACGACGCTCGTAGGTAAACGACAGCATTTTGTCGTTGACACGCGTAGGGTTACCTATACGTAAAACGTTAATACCCCGATCGACCAGTTTTTCGGATATCCAATCGACCGCCATATTGCTCTGTGCACAAACCAGCACCTGGTTCTCGCGCATCAGTGTTTCACGGATGGCCTCAACGAGTGTTGTCGTCTTTCCCGTGCCTGGAGGGCCATGAACGATAGCTACATCCTTGGCTCGCAGCACCTCATTGACTGCCTGTTCCTGTGTCGCATTCAGATAGGGGAAATGCATCGGCTGGAACGTAAAGGTCTCCGGTTTTTGACTCTTTGAATGAAAGAGGTCACGTAGATAACCCAAGCGTCCCTTGCCTCGGATGACACGATCCAATGCCTCCATCATCAGCCGGTAGCTGGTCTCGTCGAATGATAGTTGTATGCCGACATTATCTGCCCCTTGCAGGTCGATAATTTGGGCATTATCGGGCAGCGTTACCACCATGCGGTCGCCATCGACATAGCTCACCACACCCGTGAAACGGAAATAACGGATGGTAGTTTCACTAGAATCTCTAGATGACCTAGAATTACCAGATGGTCTAGATTCGCTAGAGAAAAATACGACTGGACGCCCGAACTCGAAATTGTGTTCAATGTCTGTGTCTTTCGTCCGATGAACTTCCAGCGCTAGTTGGTTGAGTGAATTATAGTAGCTCTTACCTATGCGAAGCGGCCACCAGGCATCACCACGCTTCACCTTCCGCCCGATACCGATAGTCTCGGTTTGTTGGCGGTAAGCCTCTTTCTCCGTCTGGTATTCCAACTGGAGCAAGAGGCGTTGTTGTTGGAGAGCCTGTATGGCACCTGCGGTTGGCATCAGCGACTATTTAGCCATCAACGACACAGCGAATCCGCCACCGGGAGCCTCCGTCAGTTTCAGTACATCACCCTGTTTGACTACACGCTTTGTGATGGTGTAAGCCTGGGGATTCGTTTCGTAATGCGCACCCTTGGCGTCAGCATAGATGGTGCAGTCGTACTTCTTACCTTTATCAAGGAAGTCGAGTTTGATGTTGGTCTTATGACCATTCTCGTCGCACTTGCCACCAATGAACCAATTGTCAGTACCCTTAGCCTTACGGGCGACGGTAATGTAGTCGGCAGGTTCGGCCTCGAGATAGATACTCTCGTCCCAGTCGCAGGCCACGTCGCGTATGAACTGGAAAGCATCGTCGAACTGCTCGTAGTGTTCGGGTAGGTCGGCAGCCATCTGCAGGGGTGAATACATGGTGAGGTAGAGTGCCAGCGAACCAGCAATGGTGATGCGCGCCCACGAGGTGTTGTCGCTCCACGTGTTGAGACGGGTGACGAAGATGCCTGGAGTATAGTCCATCGGACCACCCTGCAAACGGGTGAAGGGCAGGATGCAGGTGTGATCGGGACGACTGCCTCCAAATGCTTCGTACTCCGTACCACGAGCCGACTCGTTACCCACCAAATTAGGATAGGTACGGCAGAGACCCGTGGGACGCGTAGCCTCATGGGCATTGACCATGATGTGATGTTTTGCAGCCTCTTTGACAACATAGAGGTAGTGGTTGTTCATCGACTGCGAGTAATGATGGTCGCCACGTGGGATAATGTCACCCACATAACCCGTCTTTACTGCGTCGTAACCGTACTTATTCATCAACTGGAAGGCCTTCTCCATGTGACGTTCGTAGTTCTGTGTCGAAGAGCTGGTCTCGTGGTGCATCAATATTTTGACGCCCTTAGAGTGGGCATAGTCGTTGAGCATCTGGATGTCGAAATCGGGATAGGGCGTCTGGAAATCGAAGACGTCACGCTTCCACATATTGGCCCAGTCTTCCCAACCAACATTCCAACCTTCTACCAACACTTGGTCGAGACCATTCTTAGCAGCAAAGTCGATGTATCGTTTCACCTTTTCGTTGTTAGCAGCATGGCGGCCGTTGGGTTTCACTTTCTTCCAATCGATGTTGTCAAGTTTGATGCTGGGGAATTCGTCGGTATAGTTCCAAGAAGACTTACCAACAATCATCTCCCACCATACGCCACAGTATTTCGTGGGATGAATCCACGAGGTATCCTCGAGTTTACAGGGTTCGTTGAGGTTGAGGATGAGATTGGAGGAAAGCATGTCGCGGGCATCGTCGCTGACGATGATGGTGCGCCAGGGCGTCTCGCAGGGCGTCTGCATGGCACCCTTCAGGCCTGTAGCGTCAGGCGTCAGATGACTGACAAAAGTAAAGGGCTGTGGCAGAGGGTAGGAGCCGGCGGGAGAACCGCCGGGCACAGTGGAAGGCGCTGGCGTATAGGCATTGCTGCCACCCATGAGCTTCGTCGTTAGCTCCGTGGTTTCAGCATCGACCAGTTCCAAATGCATCGTGGCATAATCCGCACATGCAGCTTCGTGGATATTGATGTAAAGACCGTCGTCGCTCTTCATTTGCAACGATGTCTGTACGCCCGTCTCGGAGAAGACAGCCACGCTGGAGTTGTCCCAGTTCACTGCCTCTTTCATACGGTTACGGATCTCAGAGAGTTTGGTCTCCTGTGTTTCTTGCTCTTGCGTGTCGTAATCGCCAGGCAACCACCAAGCGGTATGGTCGCCAGCCATCGCAAACTCCGTACGCTCGTCTTTGATGAGGAAATAGTTCAAGTCCGGCTGTTGCGGGAACTCATAACGGAATCCGATACCATCGTCATAGACACGGAAACGGATGAGTATCTCGCGACGATGCTGACGGGGCTGGAGTCGCATGCCAGAGGGGGCTTTAGGAGGAGCAGAGCGCCATTGTTGCAACAGAGTCGCAACATACTCTACATAGTGATTGCGGATGTCGCGGGTCTCGCCCCAGACGGGTTGCCACGTCTCGTCGAAGGTGGAGGTTTCCTCCTTGACAAGGGTGAAGTCGTCCATCAGGTCGCGCTCGTTCATGCCCATGGAGGCATGTTTGTCCTTGGCCAACTCAAGTCCCAAATGAGAAGGGCGTACTACGTCCTTTCCCTTATAAGATAAGGTATAGGTTGGACGCCCGTCGTCAATCGTGAAGTTAAGCACAACATTACCGTTGGGTGACTTGACTTCCGTTGCCATTGCCGCCATTGGCAACAGCATGAATGCTAGAAATAAGTTTTTGCGTTTCATCTTGAAGAATTATTTTCGTCCACTTTGAATGATTAATGTCTTGATTGTTTCATTGAAGTCGTCCTCCTTCATCAGTTGTTCGATGGTGAGGTGCATACGATAGCGCCAATAGTGGCGGGGATTCGCTGGGATATTGATACGCTCGGCATTCTGGTCCGGCAGGCGCAGACGTTCGTCGATAGACAGCCAATCCTGCAGCGACAGCAGACACAGCATAGAGGGCGAGGTGAGCTGACGACTCAGGATGTCTTTTGCCAACCATCCTGGCAGTGGATGAGGTGCATCACCACCGCGACGTAATGGACCATTATAGTAAGCCTGAGTCTGTTCATTGTCCTCGTCCCACCACTGACGTAGCGTCGGCATATCGTGAGTGGAGAAGGTACATACGGAGCGGTAGGGGTTATGCGACAATTTGCCAAACCGGACATTGGGATCTTTCGGCATTGTCTGGATTTCGAGCGAGAGGATGCGCAGTTCGTTCATCACCCAAGGCACGCAGTCGGGTACCATACCAAGGTCCTCGGCACAACAGAGCATGCGGGTTGCCTGTGTCAGACGAGGCAGTTTCTTCATGGCCTCCTGATACCAGAACTGGTTGTTACGACGATAGAAATAGTCGTTGTAGAGTCGGTTGAAATTATACTTCTCACCTTCGTCCAACTTCTCATAAGGAGCCTGATACTGCACGGCAATGCGTGGATGCCAGCGGTCCTTACGCTTGTGATCGACCAAGAAGAGGTCTTCGTGACCTATAATACCATAACTCTCTATCTCTTCACGGCTTAAACCCAATGCAGGAGCAAACTGTCCTTCCAGTCCGGACTTCTCTGGCACAGGAATCTCCCAGATACGGAAGAAACCTAATACATGATCGATGCGATAAGCATCAAAATACTGTGCCATCTTGCGGAAGCGACGTACCCACCACGAACAGCCGTCCTTCAACATTTCGTCCCAATTATAGGTGGGAAATCCCCAGTTCTGACCATCGGCTGAGAACGGATCGGGCGGCGCACCAGCCTGTCCGTTGAGATTGAAATACTTTGGTTCTACCCAAGCCTCAACACCATCACGACTGATGCCGATGGGGATATCACCTTTGAGGACAACACGGTGCTTGCGGGCATAATCGTGAGCAGCACGCATCTGCTGATCGAGGTTATACTGCACATAACACCAAAAATCGGTTGTGTTCTTATCTGGCTTTGCCAGCGGCTTGGGCCATTCGGAGAATGTCGCCGTGCCATAGAGGTCACGATAGTAGCAGAACTCAGCATATGGTGCGAGCCACGCTTTGTTTTCCTCAAAAAACTCCTTGTAAGAAGCACGACGTTTCACCGTAGTCCATTCCTGAGCAAACAATTCATGCAGATAGTCCATCTTGGCACTAAACATCCGTTCGTAGTCTATCTGTGAGAGGGCATTCAACTCCTGACGTAACTGCTCGAATTTTTCTTTCTTCTCCTTATCCTTTATTTCTGGCAACTGTCGGAAGTCGGTATATTGTGGATGCAGGGCATAGATGCTGATGGAGTTATAGGGATAGCTATCCTGCCAAGTATGGGTGATGTTGGTATCATTGATAGGCAACACCTGCAAGAAACGCTGCTCAGTCTTCGACACCCAATCAATCATCAGTTTCAAATCACCGAAATCACCTACGCCGAAAGACCCCTCACTCCGCAAAGAGAAGATAGGAACTACCGTGCCGGCACCCTTCCAAGGATAAATGGGGAAATAAGCCTGAGACAATTCGTAGACCACTACTTCGTTGGCATCCATCTCCAGAACGTCGATAGAACGGTTAGCACCAGGTTCCCACATCGGAGAATCGGTCTCGTTGCCAATGATTATGAATTTAAACTCAAAACGACCAGAAGGCAGTCGTGAGGCATCCAGCGAGACAGCCCATTCGTTATATTCATGCTCATCCATCACAATTGCCTTTTGGGCATTCCACGCTCCTAGCAATTCCGGCTCGCCCACGATGGCCAGTTTTTCGCCCATTCTCAACTGTGGTGCACGAACCTTCAAACGGATAGTACGCTGATATTCTGACTTCGTGCTAAGCGCACGTTTGCGAGCCGCCACACACTCCGTAAAGGCTGAACTATACATGTACGCATCTTCAGGGATGTCAATCCAGTGGTCATAGACCACATAACGGGTAGCCTTCGTAGCAGCAAATTCCAAACGATGGGGTTCGACCATCCACTCGTGGCGGGCTTCTTGGTCGCCACGCATAAGACTATAATAATAATCAATGAACGTGCCTGGTTTTGTCTCTTTTCTTATTTCTACAAACCAGTGCTCACCATCGAGCGTCGTCATCTTGTGCTGCGACACCTTACCCCCTTCTTTCTCGGGCAAAATATTTAACACCAAATTCTCGCCAAAAGTGGTGTGGTATTCTACATTAAATAAGATTTTCATAAGCGTATTATCTTTAATTGTTAACTATGTCGAATCCTTTTATGCAACCGATTGCACTTTATGCTCTTTAATCACTGTCACGCAAGCTCCACCTACTACCAAAAGGACTGCTGCCACCAGCATCATGGACGACTGATGACTACCTATCAGCGAGAGAACGACGCCACCACAAAGGGCTGCGACAATCTGCGGAATACAAATGGTTCCATTGAACAAGCCCAGATAGGCTCCCATGTGACCATAGCCCTGCAGTGCATTGGTGACAAACGTAAACGGCATAGCCAGCATAGCGGCCCACGCACAGCCAATGAGCAGGAACGGAATGAACTGCAGATACTGGTCGTGTAGGAATGGTACCATGGCAAAACCGACTGCACCCAACAAGAGGCTTACCGCGTATGCCACCTTCGTGTTCTTAAACTGAGGCAGCAGAGTCGCCCAAACGACAGAACCCACGGCCTGCACAGCAAAGAGCACGCCTACCCAGTTACCTGCTGCCTGGAAGTCCTCACTGGCAGGATTGGTCGTGTTCCACACTGTCTCAGCGATAGCACCCGTCGTATAGTTCCACATATACAAGAATGCTGCCCAGCAGAAGAACTGCACAAGTCCGACCTTCCAAAAGGTGGAAGGGGCATTCTTCAGGAGGGTAATCCAGTTGGCGCTCTCTTCCTTTTCTTCTGACACAGGATTGTATTCGTTATATTCCTGTGGATTCCACTCTTTGACCTTTGACGTGGTATAAACCACACAGCCAATCAGAATGGCAGCACCGATATAGAACGACCAGATAACACTGTCAGGAACCACGCCTTTCTCTGCCACATTGCTAATGCCAATGAAGGTAAAGATAAATGGGAACAAGTAGCCTGCCACCGAACCAGCATTGCAGAGGAACGACTGGATGGAATAGGCTTTGGCCTTCTGTTCCTCATTGACCATATCGCCTACCAGCATCTTGAACGGCTGCATGGCCATATTGATACTGGTATCAAGGAACATCAAAGCTATCAGTCCGAACAACATGGCAGCACCCACCGTCAGTCCCAAAGAACCGGCATTTGGCAGCAGGCACATCACCAGTACGGCAACCGTGGCTCCTATAAACAAATAAGGTATACGACGTCCGAAGCGTGTCCATGTCTTATCGCTCAACGTTCCCACAATGGGCTGTACCAAGATACCCATCAACGGGGGCAGTATCCAGAAATAGCTTAGATTATGCGGGTCTGCGCCCAACGTAGCAAAAATACGGGAGATGTTAGCAGACTGCAAGGCGTATGCAATCTGAACGCCAAAGAAACCGAAACTCAGGTTCCAAAGACTCCAAAACGGTAAATTAGGTTTTTGTTTCATATCTTATATCATTTTGTTGTTCCTCTTATAATCAGTCTGGTGCGGACAATACGACGCTCAGCCTTATCCAAGGGAATTGTTCCCTCCACATGACTTATCAGGATGTCTGCTGCCTCTTCACCAACCTTGACGCCCCGTTGTTCAACGGTAGTCAGCATTGGGTCACAGGCCACAGCACGCTGTCCATTGGTAAAACCGCAGATTGAAATGTCTTGCGGCACTTTCAAACCCATACGCTTTGCCGTATACAAGATACCAATGGCCGTGTCGTCGTTGACGGCAAAGAATCCGTCAGGCCGAGTTTCTTGTTGCAACAGTTCTGGCGTAATAGCCTCAGCGTCAGCACGGTTATCACAGATACGGGTAATGGTCTCGTCATATTCCAACCCGTGTTTCAGCAAGGCATCCTTATAACCATTAAAACGGTTTTTTGAAATCTCCAACGTGGGCACCGAACCATAAAAGGCAATGCGCTTGCAGCCTGTCTCTATCAAATAGGTTACAGCATTGAATGCACCCATATAATCATCAACCACAACACGGCTGGCATTCACGCCCGTACATATTCTATCATAGAAAACCAACGGAACACCTGCATCCATCAGTTTCTGGAAGTGGTCGTATTTCTGCGTATCCTTTGCCTGTGAAACAATGATACCACATACCTTATTCTCATAGAATGACTGGCAGATACGTACCTCACGCTCATATTTCTCATCACTCTGTGCCACCATGATACGATAGCCGCGAGCCAGTGCCTCTTCTTCAATGCCAGACAAAACAGACATAAAGTAAAAATGGGTAAACTCGGGAATAATGACACCTATCACCTTGATGGGCTGTACCCGTGAAAAACGCAACGACTCAGCAATGACGTTGGGCGTAAAGTTATGCTCACGTGCATACTGCTGGATGGCCGCCCTGCGTTCTGTTGATATACGGGGCGAATCCTTCAATGCACGAGACACTGTTGCCACGCTAATACCAAACTCGCGGGCTATGTCCTTCATTGTCAATGGCGTCTTTTCTTTCATCAGGTTTTCAGCATTACTTTGCGTTTTAGCACGCTTCTGCGTGCAAAGTTATTGAAAAGTTTCGTTCGTTGGACCTTTACCTTATATATTTATTAATAAACGTCAATGCAAACGTTTGCATTGACTATATAACGTATTTATTTAAAAAAAAGTATCAACGAACTGAAATTATTCTTACCTTTGCGCTTGATTTAAATCAATTCTCTCTGTTTATTGTGAACTTATTATAAAATACTAACTTTAAAAATTAAATGATGAAGCAGGTAAACATTAAGATTCCGTTTAGGATGCTCGTCCTTATGTTAGGACTATTCCTATCGGTAGGAGCCTTTGCGCAAATAGACGTGAAAGGCCATGTTAAGGATGCTCTGGGTGAACCCATCATTGGAGCCACTGTACGTGTAGCGAACACACAAACCGCTGCAGTCACCGACTTCGATGGTAACTTCACCTTGAAAGCCAATCAGGGCGCTGACATCACCGTCAGCTACATCGGTTATCAGACAGCAACTGTCAAGGCTGCTCCCAACGTTGAGATTATTCTCCAAGACGATGCAGCGCTATTGAACGAGGTTGTCGTCATTGGTTACGGTGTTGCCCGTAAGAACGACCTCACCGGTTCTGTGACGGCCATGAAGCCCGATGAGAAGAACCACGGTTTGATTGTCAGTGCTCAGGACATGATCCAAGGTAAGATTGCCGGTGTAAACGTAACCAGCGATGGCGGTACACCTGGTGGTAGCAGTACCATCCGTATTCGTGGCGGTTCTTCACTGAACGCCTCTAACGACCCTCTGATTGTGATTGACGGTCTGGCAATGGACCGCCAGGGCGTAAAGGGTGCACCCAATGCCCTGTCGATGGTTAACCCGAACGATATTGAGTCGTTCACCGTGCTGAAGGATGCTTCAGCTACTGCTATTTATGGTAGCCGCGGTTCTAACGGTGTTATCATCATTACTACAAAGAAAGGCCGTCAGGGTCAAGCTCCCAAGGTGAGCTACAACGGCAACGTTTCCTATTCTGTGAAACGCAACAAACTCGACGTACTTAGTGGCGACGAATATCGCAAATTCATTATTGATTATTATGGTGCAGATTCTAAGGCTGCCAGTCTGTTGAACTATGGCAACACCGACTGGCAGGAGGAGATTTTCCATCCTGCTGTGTCTACAGACCATAACATCACCGTTCAGGGTGGTCTGAAGAACATGCCTTATCGTCTCAGCGTAGGCTACACCGACCAAAACGGTATTCTGAAGACTTCCAACTTCCAGCGTACTACCGCCAGTGTGACGCTAAACCCCTCGTTGCTTGACGACCATTTGAAGTTCAACATCAACGGTAAGTTTATGTACTCGCACAACCGTTATGCTCCCACGGGCGCCATCAGTGAGGCAGTTCGCTTCGATCCAACAAAGTTCGTTACAAGCAGCGACCCACGCTTTGAGAACTTCCGCGGATATTGGCAATGGGCTGGCGATGGTGCCGCTTATAACGACTATACTATCACGAGTGCCATCCGTGCCACAGGCCCTGGCAAGAACCCCGTAGCTATGATTAACGAGCGCAACGACCGCGCAAACAGCTTTGACTACATGGGTAATGTAGAGGTGGACTACCAAATTCACGGTTTCGAAGATTTGCGTCTGCATGCCAATGCCAGCGGTGACTGGGCAAATGGTAAGCAAGAGGTCGATTTGGCTCCCTGGGGTTCGTCAAGCTATTATTATGGCAACAGCGGTTTTACAAAAGAAAATAAATATAACCTCACCTTCTCTGCATATGCTCAGTATTACAAAGACTTCCTAAAGACTCAGCATTTCGACATCATGGTCGGTTACGAGTGGGGTCATAATAAGTTTTGGGGCAATGAACGATATACGAGCCTCTATCCACAGACCTATGGCACATCGCTTGTCGACGGAAAGGTTGTAGACGACCCAACACTGGCAGCTCTGCGTGGCACCGTTTTCTCGGAAAGCAGTAAAGAGTGGGAGCAAGAGAGCTATCTCGTCTCTTTCTTCGGACGTGCCAACTACATCGCTTTCGACCGCTACATGGTTACAGCCACCGTGCGTCGTGACGGTTCAAGTCGTTTCTACGACCATTGGGCAACATTCCCCTCTGTAGCCCTTGGTTGGAAGATCAACGAAGAGGCCTTCCTGAAGAATGTCAGCTGGATGGACGAACTGAAGCTCCGCTTAGGTTGGGGTAAGACTGGTCAGCAGGATGGCATTGGTAACTACAACTATTTTGCCACTTATAACGTAAACTCTAGCAGCGTCGACGGCCGTTATCCCATCTTAGGCGTCAACGACAGTGGTCTGCTCTATCTGCCCGATGCCTACAACAAGCACTTGAAGTGGGAGACCACCACTACATGGAATGCCGGTCTCGACTTTGCCTTCTTCCACAACCGCCTCAGCGGTAGCGTTGATTATTACTATCGCAAAACCACAGACCTGATTAACAAAGCTACGGTATCTGCAGGTTCTAACTTCCGTAATGAGGTCTGGTCGAACATTGGTTCGCTGGAGAACAGAGGTGTCGAGGCCGCTCTGACTGTACGTCCCATCCAGACAGAAGATGTTCAGTGGGAAGTGACCGCCAACTTCACCTATAATAAAAATGAGATTACCGAGCTGACAGGCGAGGGCGACATCGTCATGACTGGTGGTATCTCAGCCGGTACCGGTAACCAAGTACAGGCTCATGCTGTAGGCCATCCCGCCAGTTCGTTCTATGTGTTCCAGCAGGTTTATGATGAGAACGGCATTCCTCTTGAAGGAGTCTATGTAGACCGTAACGCCGATGGCGTTATCAACGATGCCGACCGTTATTTCTACAAGAGCCCCGCTGCTCCTTACACCGCAGGTTTGAGCTCCCGCATTCAGGTGAAGAACTGGGACCTCGGTTTCGGACTCCGTGCCAGCTTCGACAACTATGTGTACTGGGACCGCGGCGCTGGTTTCTCTAACGTGGCCATGCGCTACGACGCATCGTTTGAATACCTGCAGAATGTCATTCCACAGGCCGTAAGAAACGGATGGACAACCTACGATTACGTGAAGACCGACTACTTCGTTCGTAATGCTTCATTCCTGAAGTGTGACAATATCACGCTCGGTTATTCTTTCGAAGACCTCTTCAAAGGTGGCAATTACAATGGACTTTCCGGCCGCATTTATCTGGCTGCTACGAACGTGTTTACGATTACCAAGTACGACGGCCTCGATCCTGAAGTCTTTGGTGGTATCGACAATGAGGTTTATCCTCGTCCTTTCACTATCCAGTGTGGTTTGAACCTGAACTTCTAAGTAAAGGTGAAAAAAGTAAATAAGTAAAAAAGATTACGATTATGAACTTAAGATATTTCAAAAATCTGATTCCCGTTGCAGCAGTAGCTTTTGCTGTAGCCGGACTGAGCTCTTGCACAAAGGATCTGGACGTGACCCCCATCGACCCTAGTACTGTGATGACGCCTAGCGAACCTGAGCTCTTTACGAAGTGCTATGCAACGATGGCGGTTGCCGGTAACTATGGCGGTGACGGTAAGGGTGCTCCAAAAGATGACTATGTATGTGACATCAACCGTCTGGACGGAGGTACCACTGGTTTTGTCCGTCAGATGTTTAACGCTAACGAACTGACCACCGACGAGGCCATTTGTGCCTGGGGTGACCCTGGTATTCCTGAATTCAACTACAACTCTTGGGGGTCGAGTCATCCGATGCTAGAAGGTTTCTACAACCGTCTGTATACCAGCATCGCTTTCTGCAACCACTATCTCGATGTTTGCAATGGCATTGACGCCACCCGCACTGCTGAGGTGCGTTTCCTCCGTGCCATGTACTACTATTTCCTAATGGACTGCTTTGGCAACGTGCCGTTCGCTACTGAGCTGATGTCTACTTCTCCTGAGCAGATTCAGCGTGCCGACCTTTTCAAGTGGATTGAGAGCGAACTGCTGGAGGTGAAGGACCAGATGCAGGCTCCCGTAGCCCGCACGAGCAGTTCCGACGGCTATGGCCGTGCTGACCAGGATGCTGCTAACCTGCTGCTGGCTCGTCTGTATCTCAATGCAGAGGTATATTCCGGCAGCGCCCGCTGGACTGAGGCCAAGGAGTATGCCGAGAAGGTTATCAATGGTCCCCATAAGCTGTGGACGAGTGGCAAGAATGGCTGGAGTGCCTACCAGATGCTTTTCATGGGCGACAATGGCGAGAATGGTTCCAGCGTCGAGGCTATACTGCCTCTATTGGGTGACGGTATTACCACAACGTCCTATGGTACATCCATGTTCCTGATGTCTTCAGCATGGAAAGCAGATATGGATGTCGACGGTGATTTCGGTATGGTTGAGAAGTTCTGGGCTGGCAACCGCGCCCGTCGTCAGTTGGTGGAGAAATTCTTCCCCAAGGGCGATGCTCCTAATGTTACCATCCGTGAAATGGCTATTGTTGCAGGTGATGATCGTGCATTGTTCTTTGGCGTTGACCGCACCCTGTCGGCAAGCACGCCATCCGAATTTGCTTCTGGTTTCTCTGTTGGAAAGTATCGCAATACCTATTCCACCGGAGCAACACCTCATAGCACCATCTTCCCCGATGCTGATTATTTCCTAATGCGCTCTGCCGAGGCTTACCTTATTGCCGCAGAGGCCGATGCCCGTCTGAATAACGGTACTACCAGTGCTACCGGCACCCAGTATATCAATGCTCTGCGTTCACGTGCTGGCACGACGACAGTGAGCAGCTATACTTTGAAGCAGATTCTTGACGAGCGCAGCCGTGAGCTTTACTGGGAAGGTTTTCGTCGTACCGACCTCATCCGCTACGGCGTCTATGCCGGCGATAAGAGCGGTGGCGAGAATGCTTGGGAATGGAAAGGCGGTTCCGAGAATGGTGCCAGCCTGCCTGCTTACCGTAACCTGTTTGCTATTCCTTCCTCTGATATGACGGCTAATCCTAATCTGGTGCAGAACGAGGGCTATTAATAAAGATGAAAAATGAAAATTGAAATATTATGAAGACTATATTCAAATCAACAATACTGCTGGCTGTTGCGGGTCTGTCGCTCTTCACTTCATGTAAGGACGACCGCGATTCGAACCCCACGCTGACCCAGCCCACGACATTCGTGCTCAACGAGCTGTCCGTCAATGGAAACATTGACTTGGAGAAGACCACTGCCCCCATCGTTCTCACTTGGTCGCAGCCTACTCCCTACAACGACTTCAATGCTCCCGTAGTACCAACCTATTGGGTTGAGATGTCACCAACAGGCCAGTTCACGACGCCTTTCGACGCCAATGCCGACGACAACAGCAGAGCTGACTATTTCGTGCTCGACGAAACATTCAGCAATGGCAGCAACGTCGAAATCAACGCCCAGAATCTGAATCGCACGATGTTGCAGATGCTCGGCTGGACGGAGGCTACTACCCCTGCCATACAACAGTTGTTAGTTCGTGTGAAAGCTGCTGTTCGCGACGCTTCGTTCAACGAGTACTACCCCATCTACTCAAATGTGATTACGATAAACACTGTACCTTATTATATGGTACTGAAGCCCACTGATCCTGAGATTTGGTGGCTCATCGGTGCCGACATTGCTGACGGCTCTTGGGGTGGTGACAAAGGTAAGTGTGTCATTCCGATGCAGACCATTGACGGTGTCGTCTACGATACCAAGACCGGTGCTGGCGAAATCCAGTGGATTGGCTATCTGGGCGGTAACGGCTTCAAGCTCCGTGGCTCTATGGATGACAGCTGGGCAACGCAAATTGGCCAGAACGATGGCGGCTACGTGAAGAACGACGGTGGCTCCGGAAACATCACTGTCGGTGAGGCTGGTCTCTACAAGATTACACTGAACACCGCCGAACTGGCTAAGGTTGGTGACAAGGAGAACACCACAGCCCTGACTATTGAGAAGTACGACGGCGCTGCTCCTGTCTATGACGGTATGGCTATCTCCGGTTCGTTCAACGGCTGGAGCGATACTCCAATGACAGCGTGCTCGACTGGTTGGGAGAACCACGACTGGTATATCACTTACGACTTTGCTGCCGGCGACGAGGTAAAGATCAAGCAGGCCAACTCTTGGGACTTCAACAAGGGTGGTGCATTCGTCGACTATTCTGAAGGCATGTACGTCTATGGTGTGGGCAATGGTCCGAACCTGGTAATCCCCGAGGCAGGCAAGTATATGATTATCTTCAACGATATCACGGGTTACATCCGTTTCATCAAACAATAATCAATAAGGAATACAATTATGATTAAGAAAATATTATCATTGATAGCTTTTGTAGCGTCGATAGCAGCTTGCACCGACGACTACAAAGACTGGCTGAGTCCTCAGGTCGTGCCACAGCCTGAGACCGTCAGCTTCGGCAACGGAAGCGTCTCTACGGTAGGCGTCATCGACTTCAACAGCGTCACCGCCGATAAGGTAAAGGTGTGCAACATCACGGCTCCGACGTCAACAGATGCCGGCTACAAGCTTACTTCCTACGTCATCACATTGGGTGGCGATGCTACTTACGACATCACTGCTGACGGTGTGATGACGGCAGCAGACTTGCATAGTTATGTCGCCAAAACGTTTGGCCGCCGTCCTGTTGAGCGTGCCGTTGAGGCTACGGTCAGCACGTGGCTCACCAATGGCAGTACGACGGTGAAGATTATCTCCGACGTGTTCCATATCACGGCCATTCCGCAGGCTCCCAACATCGAGGCAGCCTACTACCTCACTGGTTCCATCAATGGCTGGGACAACACCGACACGACCTACAAGCTGACCAACGACGGCAGCGACCCGTACGAGAATCCGACCTTCAAGGTGCGCATCCCCGCTGCTGAGGATGGCGGCAACATCGAGTTCAAGATGACGCCCGAGAGCGGTCTTGGCGGCGACTGGAGCGGCTGTCTGGCAGCTGCCGAGGAAGAGGGTAAGTTCAATTACAACAACGAAGGCAACAACCTGATTATCACGGCCGACCCCGATGCTCTGTTCTATGACCTCACCTTCAATATGCTTGATCAGACTTGGTCTTATGCACCCGTTGGCTTCAACGAGTTCATCTATGAGATTGGTAACGAGAGCGGCTGGAGTGAGCCTCATCCTCTCTATGGCAATGGTCTCGGACAATATGAAGCCATCATCTGGTTGGACGGCGAGTTTAAGTTCAAGCCCAACAAGGACAATTGGGATGGTGACTGGGAGAAAGCCTCTGGCGATGCTACCGGTGGCACACTGACTACCGATGGCGGTCCTAATATCGACGGCGTAGCAGCAGGCTTCTATCTGGTACAGGTTGACCTGAAGGAGATGACCTATACGATTACGGCTGTCAACTCCATCAGCATTATCGGTTCTGTCCGTGGTTCTTGGGACACTGACATTGACATGACGTACAATGAGAACTTCAAGTGCTGGGAGGCTCGCGAGACACTCAATGCCGGCGAGTACAAGTTCCGCATGAACCACGACTGGGGTATCAACTGGGGTGGTGCGATGGACAACCTCGAGCATAACGGTGCTAACCTGCAGCTCGCTGCCGACGGAGCTTACATCATCCGTTTCTTCATCAACGGCGATGGTCCTGCTTACTGTACCGTCAAGGAAGACAGCGGATATCCCGACTTCTTCTATGAAATAGGTAATGAAGGCGGCTGGAGCACCAATCACCAGTTGGCTGGCAACGGCAGCGGACAATATCAGGGTTACTACTGGCTGGACGGCGAGTTCAAGTTCAAGCCCAACAAGGACAACTGGGACAACGACTTGGAGTATATCAACGGTACAACCATGAGTGGTACGCTGACCGATGGCGGTGGCCCGAACTGTCCCGACCCAGGTGCAGGCTTCTATCAGATCAACCTCGACGCAGCCGGTATGACTTATAGCCTACTGAAGATTGAAAGCATCAGCATGATTGGTGGCTTCAATGGCTGGGGTGAAGACTTGGAAATGACCTACAACACCGCCGAGGGTTGTTGGGAGGTAACGACGGATGCTGTTTCTGGCGAATACAAGTTCCGTGCTAACCACGACTGGGCTATCAACTGGGGTGGTACGGAAACTGACCTGAGCCAGGATGGCAGCAACCTGAACATCGAAGCAGGAACTTACAAGTTCCAGCTCTACATCAGCTATGCCGGTAACAACAAAGTTGTGATTACCAAGCAGTAATTCAGAACCAATTAAAGATTTAGGATTATGAAAAATTACAAGAATATCCTCGCTGCTGTGGCACTCCTTTTCGGAGTGTCCACCGCAGTGCAGGCACAAACGGTAGAGGATAACTATCCTTACAACTTCATTACCGTGCAAGGTGGTGCACAGGGTACGTTCACAAACTACAAATTCAATAAGCTCATCACGCCACAAGTGGCTCTCTCTTTCGGTCGTTACTTCAATTCAAAGATTGGTGCACGACTTCATGTACAGGGCTGGGAAATCAAGAGCGCCATCCCCGGCGTAAGCCTGAACTCCAAGCTTTCTGACGACTACAAGTTCAAGGCCATTACCGGCGACCTCGACCTGTTGATGAACATGACCAATATCATCAATCCTCGCCGCACGTGCGACGTGTTCGACTGGGTGATGTTGTTAGGTTTTGGTGTCAACTATGGCTGGGATTTCGACGAGTTCAACGAGCGCAATGATGCACTGACCATGAATCCCAATCCCGATTTCTGCGGCTCCAAGCATAGCTGTTATAATATGCGCCTCGGTACGCAGTTCAACTTCAACGTCAGCAAGAATTTTGCCATCGGTTTCGAAATCGACGGCAACATGAAGAACGACGAGTTCAACCAGAAGCGCAACTACTGCCCCGACTTCCAAGTGTCAGCTCTTCTCGGCCTGACCTATAAGTTTGGCCAGAAGAAGAAGGCAGAGCCTGCCCCAGAGCCCGTTTACCAAGAGCCCGCACCCGCACCTGTTGCAAAGGTTGAGCAGAAGCCTGAGCCCAAACCAGAGCCCAAACCTGTGGTAGTGAAGGACGAACCGCTGAAGGAAGTGTTCTTCTACAACATCCGCCTCAGCGATCCTGAGCCTGATGCCATGCTCAACCGCATTGTCAGTTGGTGCAACAAGTATCCTCAGAAGGGTATTAGCATCAAGGGTTATGCCGACCGCGGCACAGGTAATCCTCGCGTCAACAAGGGCTATGCCAAGGCACGTGCCGAAAAGGTGGCCAAGGCCCTGCAGGAGAAAGGCATTGACGCCAGCCGTATGACGGTTGAATCGTTCGGCGATACCGTTCAGCCCTACGACGAGAACGACAAGAACCGTTGCGTCATTGTTGTCGGTGAATAATTAATCTACTCCGTGGAATAAATAACACTTCCGAATCTTTTATTAACCTTCCAGGGCGGGCGCTATTCATACAGCGCCCGCCCAATGTTTTTTCTACCGCATAAAAACGACGCTTAACGGAAGCCGCTGTGTTTCTCTAGTGCTTAACGGAAGGCGTCGCTGTTCCCTGCCGCTTACAGGGGAAGAGTGGCGTGCAAAAAGGGATTTAGTGGGGATGTAACAGGGAGAGAATGCCTAGGTAATCAGATTCGGGCGGCCGCCCGCATTAATGTGGGCGGGAGGCCTTATTAATTCGGGCGGGAGGCCGAATTATTGCGGGCGGCCGCCCGAATCCGATTTTTATACCTTATATTCCTTCAGGAATCGGATGACGGCGTTGCGGATGCTGGTAAGGCCAAACTCGGCGGGATTGATTTGGGCTATGGGAATCCAAAAAGCCTCAGCGGCGTCGTCAGCGGCTTTGATGGCAGGGACGGAGCCGTGCACCCGAGCCAAGTAATCCATATCGAGCGTATGGACGCCCATACCGCTATAGACGTAGACGTTGGGAGACGAGAAGAGATACTGGATGTTCGTGATGTCGAGGCCCGTCTCCTCCTTGATTTCACGAACCATACCCTCCTCTACCGTTTCACCCATATCGACGAATCCGCCAGGCAAGTCGAGCGTTCCCTTGGCTGGTTCCTTGGCGCGACGGACGACCAGCATCTCATCGTTGTCGTTAACGATGAATGCTGCCGTTGCGGAACAGGGGTTGGCATAGTACGTGAACCCACAGTCGCAACACTTCTTGCTCTTGAAGTTGTGCACTTCAAAATGCTCGCTGCCACAAACGGGACAATACTTGAATATCTCTAAAGGATGCTCCATCGTTTACCAATTATCTGTGCGGAAGGGGAATAGGGGCAGACCTCCGGCATTGCCCAAATTACCCAACAGGAAGTTGCGGAAACAGTAACGAACGGCAACAGGTTGTTTTACCTCAGGACTGCTGATGACGAAACACTCGTCCCAAGCACCACCACCAGGTTGCCAAAAGTGTTCGGCCTTGGCAGGATGGAACACACGGTCAGCACCTGCAATCTCGAAACCCTGAATATCCGTGAAGCGACTCATACCTCCACACTCGTTGTTGAAGTGAATCATGACCTTGTCGTCCTTGATATTCATCTCCTTGAACGACGGACTCTCGCAAATAATCGTACTGAATCCGTAGGTTTTGTTCAGCGCGAGGAACGCCAGGCGTTCGCCCACTTTCTGCTTCTGGGCAGGATGAATCTGCAAAGGCTCGTAGGGATAGACAGCGTCATTGATACACACCAGTCCGCTATTGGGAATGATCTGCGAAGCACGGAACTGCTGTTCGCGCAACAACGCACCGCTCAAGCCGTTCACATCGTCACCGTCGTAGGCATAAGGCGCAATCTGCACGAAATAGAATGGAATCTCGCCTAACTTAAACTGCGTGCGCCATTGTTCGACGAGCAGTTTCAGACGCTCAGAATACTGATTGCCAGGATCGCCCACGTTCGAACAACCCTGATAGTAGATAATACCCTTGACCGTATAGTTCAGAATGGGGTTAAACGTACCATTGCCCCACACCAGCCCACGAAGGTAGTCATACTCCTTCTTGAAGTTGACGATACCCGTCGTGTCCGTAGGTTCCTTGGTGTATTTCTCCAGGTTCTCCTTCGTCAGCCAGCTTTCTACTCGCGAGCCGCCCTTGTTGGCCTCGATGAGTCCAATGGGGATGTCGAGTGCTTGGTTCATCACCTTCGCAAAAAAATAGCCCGTTGCCGAGAACTCGCTGACCGTTTGTGGCGAACACTCGCGCCACTGGGTGTCAGCATCCTCCTGAGGCGTCATTCGCATGATGCTGGGAATCTTCGCCGAGCGCACCTGACGTTTGCCGGCACACCCCAGTACCTCCTGGTTATAGTTCAGCACAGGACAGTTGCCAAAGCCCTTGACAGGCATCTCCATATTCGACTGGCCAGCACACACCCAAACCTCGCCCGCGAGGACGTTCTTGATGGTCACTGCACTCTCTCCGTCGTAGAAGGTGATGTGCAACGGTTCGTAACTGGCCTTGGGTGACTTCACCGTCAGCAACCAGCGACCGTCCTTGTCGACCTTCGCCTCAGAGCGTTCGTTGCTCCACGAAGTGGTGGCAACGACCGTCTTACCTGGCTTTGCCCAGCCCCACAGACGAACGTCCGACTGTTGTTGAATCACCATGTTGTCGCTGACCAGGTGGGGCAGCTTCACTTTTGCCTGCGCACCAACGGCTATTGCCGTCATCAGCGCCAAAGAAAGCATCTTTTTATTCATAGTCCTAAAGTTTTTACGCGTTTAATGCCGCAAAGATACGATTTTTTTATTACCTTTGCAAACAATAAACCCAATAATTATGAAAAAAGTACTGTTTTTCCTTATGATGTTCGTATCGATAATGGCATCTGCCCAGAAGGGTACAGAGATGAACCTATGGCCAGACGGCCCGCGTACAAGTAATGGTGACGCAGAAGATATGGCAAAAGTCACCGTCTTCCTGCCCGACGAGAAAAAAGCAACAGGCCGAGCCATCGTCTGCTGTCCTGGTGGCGGATATAGTCATCTGGCCATGCAGCACGAAGGATTTGACTGGGCGCCATTCTTCAACGAGCAGGGCATTGCCCTCATCGTACTGAAGTACCGTATGCCTCACGGCCACTATACCGTCCCTGCAGAGGATGCCGAAGAGGCTATGCGACTGGTACGCCGCAATGCCGAAGCGTGGCACATCAATCCCAACGACGTAGGTGTCATGGGCTTCTCGGCTGGTGGTCATCTGGCCTCTACCGTTGCCACCCACGCCACCAGTGACGCTATGCCCAACTTCCAGATTCTTTTCTATCCTGTCGTTTCAATGGAACGGGGTGTCACTCATCAAGGTTCGCGCGACAATCTCTTAGGCAAGGGCGCCAAGCAGAAACTGATTAACGAATACTGCAACGAGAAACATATCAACAAACATACCCCACGCTGTTTTCTGGCTTTAGCCAATGACGACAAAGCCGTTCCTCCCATCAATAGCCTCAACTATTACGAGCAACTCTATACGAACGGCGTTTCTGTTGCTATGTACATCTATCCTTCTGGCGGACATGGTTTTGGCATCCGTCAGTCGTTTCCCTACCACTTCGAAATGATGCTTGAACTGAAAGCCTGGCTTCGAAGTTTCTAAACACAAAAGAAGGTTTGCTTGCAGGCAAACCTTCTTCATTTATCCTTTATCAATTGTTTATTAGCAATTGTCACTGATTAGATTCTCACCTGTCATGTCGGCAGGCTGTTCCAATCCCATGATGTGCAGGATTGAGGGAGCCACGTCAGCCAGACGACCGTCCTTCACTGTAGCCGAGTTGTTGTTAGTTACATAGATGAATGGCACGGGGTTCAGCGAGTGAGCGGTGTTAGGTGTACCATCAGGGTTGATGGCGTTATCAGCATTACCGTGATCGGCAATGATGATAGCCTCATAATCGTTGGCCTTAGCAGCCTCGATGACTTCCTTCACGCAGTTGTCAACAGCCCAGACGGCCTTGGCGATTGCGTTGTAGATACCCGTATGACCTACCATATCACCATTAGCGAAGTTCACCACGATGAAGTCGTACTTAGCCTCGTTAATAGCGGCTACCAGCTTGTCTTTCACCTCGTAAGCACTCATCTCAGGCTTCAGGTCATAGGTAGCTACTTTTGGAGATGGAACCAGAATACGATCTTCACCCTCGTAAGGAGCCTCGCGACCACCATTGAAGAAGAAGGTTACGTGAGCGTACTTCTCCGTCTCAGCGGTATGCAGCTGCTTCTTGCCCTGCTTGCTAAGATACTCGCCCAGTGTGTCCTCTACGTTCTCCTTGGGGAAGAGGATGTGAACGCCCTTGAAGTTTGCGTCGTATGGCGTCATACAGTAGTACTGCAGACCTGGGATGGTCTTCATACCCTGCTCAGGCATATCCTCCTGCGTCAGAGCGATGGTCATCTCCTTAGCACGGTCGTTGCGGAAGTTGATGAAGATAACGACGTCGCCTTCTTCGATGCAACCATTGACGGAAGCATTGTGGATAGGCTTGATGAACTCGTCGGTTACGCCATCAGCATAGCTCTCCTCCATAGCTTTCACCATATCAGTAGCCTGCTTACCAACACCGTTGACGATGAGGTCATAACCCTCTTTTACACGCTCCCAGCGCTTGTCGCGGTCCATTGCATAGAAGCGACCAACAATACTTGCGATAGCGGCATCATTAGCTGCGCAGACGTCGCTCACCTGCTTGATAAAGCCCTTACCAGAGTGCGGGTCGGTATCACGACCGTCCATATAGCAATGCACAAACACCTGATTCTTCAGGCCGTATGCCTTACCAATCTCGATGAGCTTGAACAGGTGGTCGAGGCTTGAGTGCACACCACCGTCAGAGGTCAGCCCCATCAGGTGCAGCTTCTTGTTGTTCTCCTTGGCATAGGTGTAAGCAGCCTTCACCTGCGGATTCTCCATGATAGAGCCGTCCTTGCAGGCACGATTGATCTTAACGAGGTCCTGATAAACGATGCGTCCAGCACCGATATTCAGGTGACCCACCTCAGAGTTACCCATCTGTCCGTCAGGCAAACCGACGTCCTCACCAGAGGCTTGGAGCTGAGAGTGAGCTGAAGTAGCTGTTAACAGATCGAGGTAAGGTGTGGGGGTATTGAAAATCACGTCACCCTTACCATGCTTACCGATTCCCCATCCATCGAGAATCATCAATAATGCTTTCTTTGCCATAATCTTATTACTTTTTAATCGTTCTTTCCATTTTGCGGTGCAAAATTACGAAATATTTCTTAATTCTTTGTTCTTTATTTTCAGTTTTTTCGTACCTTTGTCCCAGAAAATCAACATTTTATAACTTATGAAGCGATTTACATTTCTAATGATTTGTGTTTTGTCATGTCTGGTTAGCAAAGCACAACTGGAAGTCAAGGAGTTGAAACTGAGTAACGGAATGACCGTATGGCTGAACGAGGATCACTCGCAACCGAAGGTTTTTGGTGCTGTTGTGGTGAAGGCGGGAGCCAAGGATTGTCCCAACACAGGTATTGCCCACTACTTTGAACATATCATGTTTAAGGGTACCGATCGTATAGGTACCATTGACTATCAGGCAGAAAAGCCCTGGCTTGACAGTATCTCGGCGCAATATGACCTGCTGTCGCAAAGTAAGGACGAGACCGAGCGCACGAAGATTCAGCAGCACATCAACGAACTGAGTCTGAAGGCATCCGACTACGTCATTCCCAACGAATTCAATCGCTTGATATCAAAATACGGCGGTAGCGGGCTGAACGCAGGCACAGGCTATGACGAGACGTTCTACTACAACTCGTTCCTGCCACAATATATGGAACAATGGTGCTGGCTTAACTCTGAGCGCTTGATATCACCAGTCTTTCGCGGTTTTCAGGGAGAGTTGGAAAACGTCTACGAAGAGAAGAACCGCTCCGCTGATGGGATGGGTGAAGCGATGGAGAAAATAATGGGTGCTGTGTTCAAGACGCAGCCTTACGCCTACCCTATCATTGGTTCAACGGAGAACCTGAAGAACCCACGCCTGTCGGATATGGCTGCCTTCTATAAGAAGTATTATGTGGCTTCGAACATGGGCCTCATCCTCTGTGGCGACATCACGCCAGACTCTACATTAACTACTCTGCTGGAGCAAACCTTCGGACGCGTACAGACAGGAACCGCACCAAAGCGCGGCTATAGTCCCATGCCTGACATTCAGCCCAATGAAAAATATGAGGTAAAGCTGCCTATTCCATTGATTGGAATAGAAGCTTTGATATTCAAGGCTCCAACGGACTTTGAACCCGATGCCGATGCTTTAGATTTGGCCAACGGACTGCTGTCGAATGGTAAGGCAGGACTGCTGGACTCACTGATGAACGAACATAAGGTGATGATGGCTTTGGCCACCAGTATGGCTTTTGCTGATGCCGGAGGATCTGCAATCCTGATTATACCCAAACTTCTGGGCAAGGTGAAGACCGCAGAAGAGCGCATCATGGAACAGGTGCGAAAGGTGATGAACGGACAGTTCAGTACTGAACAGATGGAAGCCCTGAAAAAAGAGTTGGTGATGGCGGCTGAACGTGAATTGGAAACCATCAGCGGTCGTTCTCAGCTGATGATTGACGCCTACGCCAAAGGCCATTCCTGGCAGGATGTGCTGGACAAGATTGCACATATCAAACAATTGAAGAAAGAAGATGTCGTTGCTGCCGCTAAGAAATACTATAGTGCCAACCACATCACGCTGTCAAAGAAATACGGTACGTCTGACAAAGAGACCATCAAGCAGCCTGGCTACAAACCCATCACGCCAAAGAACATGGATGCGAAATCTGCTTTTGCTCTGCAGTTGGAGCAGATGCCTGTCAAGGAGACTGCCATACGTACTGTTGATTTCGCAAATGACGTGACGACAAAACAGTTGAACGACCATGTCACCTTATATTATAAGGAGAACCCCATCAACGACATCTTTACCTTTACGCTGCGCTACAAGGATGGTGAATTGCATACTCCCAAACTGAAGGTGTTGGCTGATTATCTGAATGCCATTGGTACTGACTCGCTGAAGAAACAGCAGTTGGAGCAGGCCTGGCAACGCATGGGCACCACGATGGAGGTGGTTCCTGGCGACGTGGCCTTCAGCATCAACCTCACTGGACCAGATAGTCAGTTGAAGCCCTCATTGCAACTTTTGGCCCACTTCCTGAGGAATGCAAAGGGGGACAACGAGGCACTCAATGAAGCCAAGGATGCTGACAAGGTAAACCGTAAAAGTTTCGGTAAACAAAAGGACGACGTTATGAGACCAATGCTGGAACGTATTCTCTATGGTGAGAAGTCGACTTACCTCACCCAACTGTCGAAGAAAGAAATCAAGGCCCTGAAGAGTGACGAGCTGCTCAGTCTTTTCCGCGACCTTCAGCAGTATGACTGCGAGCTGTTTTACTGCGGTCGTCAGGCTTTAGAGTATGTTGTAACTGAGTCGCAACACGCCCTACCCTTGGCTCAGTGCACCCGCAAGCAGGCCGACACCTTCCGCCCCTTACAACAGTACTCGGAGCCTACCATCTTCTTCTACGAAGTACCTAAGTCGCGCCAGAACTATGTCGTCAGCTATGATGCCATCAGAGGCCTGCCTACAGTAGAACAACGTACCAAATTGAAGTTGTGGGATGAATACTTCGGTGGCGGTATGTCGTCAGTATTGTTCCAGAACGTCCGTGAATTCCGTTCGCTGGCTTACTCCACTGGCGGAAAGAGCATCACTACCAGCCTCGCCCAGCATCCACAGGAGACTTTGGGATATATCACAGCCACTGGTACACAAGCAGACAAGACGTTGGAAGCCCTCACCACCATCGATTCGCTGTTGCGTCAGATGCCGATGAAAGAAGAGAATCTCGAAGCTGCCCGACAGAGTGTCATCAGCGATATTCAGAACGACTATCCCACATTCCGCACGATGAGCAAATACGTGGCCAATCAGCGCCGGGATGGCTACACCACTGATCCCAACGCCGACATTGTCCGCCTGCTGCCTGCTGTTTCTGTACAGGACATCGTGCAGTTCCACCAGCAGCATATCGCCCCCAACAACAACCGCGTGTGGGTTATTATTGGCGACAAGAAGCTGACAGATATGAAAGCGTTAGCCCGTTTCGGTAAGGTTGTACAGCTAAAGAAAGAGGACGTCTACAGATAGACGCCCTCTTCAAAACAAGTTCAAACTGTTTTGCCCTTTTTATTATCTTCCTGGGAAGCCAAAACCTTGGGGTTGTGGAGCTTTCTCGGGCTGACCGAAGAAAGAAGCCTCAGCATCCTGGTCGTTCAGTTTGAAGACCATAAAGTTTGGATTCTTCTCCGTACAGGGAGCCCAATTGCCACCCTTAGAGCCGTTAGGATCACTATACTTGGCGAAGTTTGTCCATGCAGTAAGCATCTTCTCAGAGAGATCCCAGTCGCCTTTGGTCCAAGGACGCCAGCAATGCTTCAGCGACTTAAAGACAAACCAGAGGTCACTGGAATGGAAGGCACCTTTCAGACGCTGTGTCACTTCAGGATGAGAACCATCATCGGGCAACGGACGAGCAAACTGATAAGCCCAAGCCTTACCGCCCTTCTGCTGGCGCACCTTACAGAACTCAGCAATATTTGGGGCCATATTGCCCATGTCGTTGAGGGTGAAACCAATCATATAAGGCACGTCAGCGAGAGTTCCCCCACGAGTAGCGTCGTCGAAACTCTTAAGGCTGACATAACCGTCAATCATGGGCATGAAAGGCAGTCCCCTGCGCATAAATGGCATACCACCGCCCTGCTGCTGACCTTCGACAATCTGGTAGTAGAGGGTATTTAGTGCAAAGACGGTTTCAGTACTTGCCTGACGCATCTTCTGCAAATCAGTAAGGCCAGCCCAATCGAATACTTTCTTGGCATTGGCTTCAGCATCAGCAAACGAACCACCGCTGTAACGGCCACCCATCGGATTGCCATTAGCATCGGGAATAGAAAGACCTTGGGCACTCATGATAACTGCCTTATGGAAGAGGCCACGGGCTAGCGGACTCTCACACAACGTACGAACACTGCCACCACCTGCACTCTGTCCGAAAATGGTTACGTTATTGGGGTCGCCACCAAACTGGGTGATATTCTTCTTAATCCACTTCAGCGCCTCAATCTGGTCGAGGATACCGTAGTTGCCAGAAACCTTGTGTGGACTCTCTGCCGACAAAGCAGGATGTACGAGGAATCCGAATACACCTAAGCGGTAGTTGATGGTGACGAGCACCACATCCTTGGCACCCCATTCCTGTCCGTCGAACTCGGGTTCAGAACCGAAGCCCTCGCGATAGCCACCACCATGAATCCACAGGGCTACAGGCAGTTTCTTGTTCACTTGACCTGGGGCCTTCGTCCAGACATTCAAATACAGACAGTCCTCGCTGAAGGCTGCTTCCTTACCATAACCCCACTCCGTATAGTACCCCCCAGTATACTGGATGGCCTGATAGCTCGGACGACCAAAAGTATCGCAGACCTTCACACCCTTCCAAGGTACAATAGGCTGAGGTTCCTTCCAACGGTTCTCGCGGATAGGAGGTGCTGCATAGGGGATGCCACGATAGACAAACACATCAGGATGATCGTCAGTTAAGACGCCTTGCACCTGACCACCTTCAATGGTTAACACGGGATTGTTCTGCGCATTTGCAGATACTGCTGCCAAGAGCAGAAAGGACAAAAAAATTTTCTTCATAATGATAATTTTAGGTATGGATGAAACATTTGCGTACAAAGGTACGCATTTTTGATTAAATACACAAAGAAAAAGCATTGTTTTATACTATTATTTTTGAGGTAAGATGATGACATTTCGCGCGTTCGTGCATCTTTATTATAAAATATATCTAAAGAAAAGATGAACGTAAAAGAATTGGAATTGCTTGCGGAGAAGAACCGTAAGCGTCTTGTTGAGGTGGTATATGCCGCCAAGGCAGGTCACATTGGTGGCGACCTTTCGTGCCTGAACGTGATGACGGCATTGTATTTTCATGTGATGAAAGGACTTAATCCTCAGGAGCCGAAGGCTGCAGACAGAGACCGTTTCGTGTTGTCAAAGGGTCATTGTGTAGAAGCTCTATACGTAACGCTGGAAGCAAAAGGATTTCTCGCACCCGAAGTACTCGACACACTGGGCAAGTTCGGAAGTATTCTGAGTGGGCATCCCACTATTGAGGTGTCTGGCATTGAGGTAAACAGTGGTGCACTGGGTCACGGACTGGGCATTGGCGTTGGTATGGCCATTGCTGCTAAAATGGATAAAAAAGCTTGGAAAACTTACGTGCTGATGGGCGATGGTGAGCAGGGTGAAGGCTCTATCTATGAAGCAGCAATGGCTGGTCATAAGTACGAGTTAGACAACCTTGTGGCTATCATCGACCGTAACCACTTGCAAATCAGTGGTAATACAGAGGACGTAATGCCTATCGACTCTGTGAAGGAACGTTGGAGCGCCTTCGGCTGGGACGTCATCGAGATGAATGGCGACTCTATGGAGGATATCGTGAAGACGTTTGATGCCATCGACTATACGAACAAGAAGCCTCACCTGCTAGTGTCGAACACCACGAAAGGCAAGGGTGTCTCGTTCATGGAAGGCATTGCCAAGTGGCATCATGGCGTGCTGAACGAGGAGCAGTGCAAAGAGGCTGTAAAGGAAATAGAAGAAAGAATTAAAGGATTGGAGGGATAAGAAGATGATTGCATGTAGAAAACAGTTTACTGACACGTTGCTGGAACTGGCACGTGAAGATAAAGATATTATTGCTGTTACCACTGACGCCCGTGGTTCTGTGACTTTGGGCGACTATGCCAACGCACTGCCTGAACAGTTTGTGGAGTGTGGCATTGCCGAACAGGATGCGGTGGGTATCTCTGCAGGTTTGGCACATAGCGGTAAAAAGGTGTTCTGTTGTGGTCCCGCTTGCTTCTATGTAGCCCGTTCGCTGGAACAGGTCAAGGTGGACTTGGCGTATAGCGAGAATCCAGTTACCATCTTAGGTGTATCGGGCGGTGTGGCCTATGGCGCACTGGGCGCTACCCACCATTCTTTGCACGACATTGCCGCCCTGCGCACCTTCCCAGGAATGACGGTTTGTCTGCCCTCCGACTGGCGCGTCACCAAGAAACTCGTGAAGTTCTTGGTTGATTTCAATAAGCCGTGCTACGTTCGTGTGGGTCGTGCTGCTGTGCCTGATGTTTACGAGAATGACGACTTCCACTTCGAGGTGGGAAAGGCCATTCAGATTCTGGATGGTAAGGACGTCACCATCGTAGCTACTGGCGAAACTGTCTACCACGCTTGGCAGGCTGGTCTACAACTGAAGGAGAAAGGTATCTCCGCTCGTGTGCTTGACTGTTCCTGGCTGAAACCTTTCGATGAAGAGGCTATCAAAAAAGCAGCAAAGGAGACAGGTCGTATTGTTACTGTTGAGGAGCACTCTCAGTTTGGTGGTTTGGGTGCTATGGTTTGCGAGACCATCAGCGAAAATCCCGTCCCAGTTCGCATCATCGGTATTCCTGACGAGAACGTCGTTCATGGCACCAACGCTGAAATCTTCCACCACTATGGTATGGATGCAGATGGTATCGTAAAGAGTACGCTTGATTTCATCAAATAAGTCTATGGCACAACGCATTATCGCTATCGACCAGAGCACATCCTCGACGAAAGCATTGCTGTTCGACGAGGAATGCCGTTTGCTGGCTCGTACCAATGTAGATCACAAGCAATACTACCCCCAGACGGGCTGGGTAGAGCATGACGCAGAGGAAATCTATCAGAACATGATAGAGGCTATCCGCAAACTCATGGCTGAGGTGGATCTGCATTATTCGCTGGTTCCCCACACCTTCTCGTTAGCCATTACCAACCAACGCGAGACAGCCGTTGTCTGGAACAAAACCACTGGCAAACCCATTGCGAATGCGGTAGTTTGGCAGGATACTCGTGGTGCAGAGTTGTGCCGTCAGCTTCGGGCTGACGGAAAAGCAGAAATGGTGATGCAGAAGAGTGGTTTGCTCATCGACCCCAACTTCTCAGCTACAGGCATAAAATGGCTGCTCGACAACGTGGAGGGTGCCCGTGAGTTTGCCTCACGGGGCGAGCTACTCATGGGTACTATTGAAACCTGGCTTATCTGGAAACTCACTGGTGGGAAAATTCATGCGACAGACTATACGAACGCCTCGCGCACCATGCTGTTTAACATCCACACACTGCAGTGGGACGACGAACTGCTTCAACTCTTCAACATTCCCCGTTCAATGATGCCAGAACTAAAACCTTGTGATGCCATTTATGGTGAAACTACCTGCGAGGGCGTGTTCTCCAAGCCCATTCAGATTGCTGGTGTGTTAGGTGACTCACATGGTGCATTGGTGGGCCAGATGTGCTTTGAGAAGGGTTCTGGTAAGGTCACCTATGGCACTGGTTCCAGTGTCATGGTGAACATTGGTGAGGAGCCCCAGCAAGCCCCTGAAGGCTTGGTGACCAGCGTAGGATTCTCAGCCTTTGGCAAGACCTACTATGGTTTCGAGGGCAACATTTATAGCACAGGCGCCACGCTGAAGTGGATTGCCGACCAGTTACAGTTGGTGGGACATCCTGCTGAGATGGAAGCATTGGCAACGAGCGTCGAGGATAATGGCGGTGTGTATATCGTGCCTGCCTTCTCTGGACTTGGTGCTCCTTGGTGGCAGAGTGACGTGAAGGGAGCGGTCTTCGGACTGACCTTCGCCACCACAAAGGCTCATTTCCTGCGTGCAGCTTTGGAGTCTATTGCCTATCAAATAAAAGACTTAGTCGACGTGATGGCTCGTGCCACAGGTGGCAGTCTGAAGGAGATTGCCGCTGATGGCGGACCCACGAAAAACCATTTCCTCATGCAGTTCCAAGCTGATATGCTCGACACGCCTGTTGTCTGCACAGAAGTCGATGACGCCTCAGCCCTTGGAGCCGTCATCATGAACGGCTTTGCCCGTGGAATCTGGAAGACCTTTGAGGATGTAAGAGGTTTCCGCAAGGTGACCCAGACCTATCACTCCCAACCAAGAGCCCAAAAGGAAGCACTCTATCAGGGCTGGCGTAATGCAGTGAAGCAACTTATTAAATAACACTATTCATATTGAAAACATTTGAAGAATTAGGTGTATGCGAAGAGATTCGCAAAGCCATTGAAGAAATGGGCTTCGTACAGCCTATGCCTGTGCAGGAAGAGGTTATTCCCTATCTGCTGGGTAATAATAACGACGTCATTGCCCTTGCCCAGACGGGAACAGGCAAGACAGCAGCATTTGGTATTCCCGTGCTGCAAAGAATAGCCGAAATCCCCCACCCTCAGATGGGAGAGATTGGCAGGGGGCTGCCTCATGCCCTCATCCTAGCACCTACGCGAGAATTGTGCCTACAGATTGCTGACGATATGCGCGACTTTGCCAAATACCTGGACGGCATCCACATCGAGGCTGTATATGGCGGTGCCAGTATCGAACAGCAGATACGTGCCCTGCGCAAGGGTGTACAGATTATCGTGGCTACCCCAGGACGTCTGATTGACCTAATGAAACGTGGTGTCGCGCAATTGGACGACGTACATAATGTCGTGCTCGACGAAGCTGACGAGATGCTGAACATGGGCTTCTCGGAGAGTATTGACGCCATTCTGGAAGGTGTTCCTGAGGACAGAAACACACTGCTCTTCTCTGCCACCATGAGTCGCGAGATTGAGCGTATTGCCAAAGGTTATCTGCATAATTACAAGGAGATCGTGGTGGGTTCACGCAACGAAGGTGCCGAACACGTCAACCACATTTATTATATGGTAAATGCGAAGGACAAGTATCTGGCACTGAAACGTCTGGTAGACTACTATCCGCGCATCTTCGCCATCATCTTCTGTCGCACGAAGATTGAGACGCAGGAAGTGGCTGACAAACTGATTCGCGACGGTTACAATGCAGAATCGCTGCACGGTGACCTGTCGCAACAACAGCGCGACCTCACTATGCAAAAGTTCCGTCAGCACACTGTACAGTTGCTGGTGGCAACGGACGTTGCTGCTCGCGGACTCGACGTTGACGACCTCACACACGTCATCAATTATGGATTGCCTGACGACATAGAGAACTACACCCACCGTTCTGGTCGTACGGGCCGTGCTGGCAAGAAAGGTACGTCGCTCAGTATTGTCCATTCACGCGAAAAACATAAGATTCGCAACATCGAGAAAGAGATTGGCAAGCAGTTCGAGCAAGGCACCATCCCTTCGGCAGAAGAAATATGCAAGAAGCAGCTCTATAAGGTGATGGACCAGATTGTGAAGAGTGACGTCGACGAAGAACAGATTGCACCCTTTATGCAGGACATCAGTCGCTATTTCGAATATATCGATAAAGACGACCTCATCAAGAAGATTGTATCACTGGAGTTCGGTAAGTTCTTAGCTTACTATGCTGACGCCCCAGAGATAGAGCCCGTTTCCTCGAAGAGAGAAGAGCGTGGTGAAAAGAAAGAAAGGGGTAAACGTGAAAAGGGGCAGTCGTTTGCTGCGTCCAAAGGCTACCGCAAACTCTTCATCAATCTGGGCAAGAAAGATGGTTTCTATCCTGGTGAACTGATGCAGTTCCTCAACAAGAATGTTCGTGGTCACGTGGAAGTTGGCCATATCGACCTGCTGACTACCATATCCTATTTCGAGGTTCCTGAAGAGGACGCCCAACGAGTTATCAAATACGTCAATGGCCAGCAATACAAAGGCCGTGACGTACGCTGCAACGACGCAGAAGAGACTGCAGGCAGGCCTGCGCCAAAAGGCAAGCCATCTAGAGTATCTAGAGATTCTAGAACATCTAGAGAATCTAGACCTTCCAGACCTGCTAGAGCGCCCAAAAAGGAAGCCAAGACCTACCAAAAGGATGAATGGATGCAGTTCCTGAATCCCAACAGCATGAAGACCAAGGGTGAAAAGAAAAAGGCGAAAGAGCTGAAAGGCGAAATACCTGATTTCAGCGAAGAGGGCTGGGCCATCCGCAAGCCTCGTAAGAAGAAATAAAAAGTAAACCCTAGGGGTCGAAGCCCTAGGGTTGTTTTTATGCACTATTTTGCGAGGTTGCTATTTCGCATTGATCTCCTTCAGGAGTCTGTCAGCGTGACCCCATTGATCCATCATAAAAAGCATATAGCGCACGTCAACATTGATGGTGCGAGCCAACTGGCGGTCAAAGAAAATGTCTGACGACAGGCTGTCCCAGTTTCCGTCGAAGGCTAGTCCGAGCAGTTCGCCCTTGCCATTGAAGATGGGTGAGCCGGAGTTACCACCAGTGATATCGGTGTTCGAAAGGAAACAGAGCTGCATAGTACCGGTCAACGAGTCAGCATACTTGCCAAAGTCCTTCTGCGCCATCAGTTCATGCATTACCGGCTCTGCAAAGTATTCGAAGTTCTCGTCAGCTTTCTGCATCTTCTCCCACAACGAACGGGCAGTCGTGTAATAACCCGAGGGACGTCCGCCCAGCGTATATTCACCAATCTGACCGTAGGTCATTCGCATGGTGAAGTTGGCATCCGAGTAGTTTGGCATCTCCTGCTCCATACGCAGCACAGCGGCACACAACAGTCGCTCCTGCTCGGCAATATCGTCTCTGAACTCGCTGAGGTCGTTATTAATCTTGGCCATAATCTCGCTGATGGAGATGCCGTACTTCACACCCAGATCCTTGTCGTAGCTCTTCTTATTGAAATAGATGGGCTTGCCGCTCTTCATCAGAATAGACTTCTGATACAGGGCTTTGACGTAGGCGGCACAGTCGCCACCAAACTTCTCATCAATGGTCTCATAGAAATCTGGCAAATACTCCTTGTCAACCTGTTGACGATAGTTGCGAATCAGCGTAGCGAGCAACTCGCAGTCAGTAGCCTCGTCCCACTCCTTGCTGTTGTCGTCGAACATATAATATTGCTTCTTGGGTTTGTCTTTCGGACCTTGTACATGAATGCCCCAGTTGCATTTCCAAGCACGCGTTGTCAGCTCGTCGTCAAAGGTATAGAAAGTCTCTCTGAAGATGGTGCGCAGACGGGTCAATTTCATGCGCTTCTGATAGAGCTGGGCCAACTTGTCGAAGTCGAGCTCACCCTTCAGATAGCCCGTAGAATCCTGCCACTGGCGAATCCTGGCCTCAAACTGCTGCTTCTGTCCGATAAGTCCTATCGAGTCGATACACTTGTTCATACCTATGGAGTTCTTCCAGTAGTTGCTGCTATGCGCATACTTAGACTCATACATGATACGTACGGCCTCCGAAGCACGCATGTGGCGCAGCATCACCTCCTGCTTCACCTCACGAACCTGCACACGGGGTGCATTCAGCGCATCGCGACGCTCCTGAATGCCATACGATGACAGATAGCGACTCGTTGAGCCGGGATAGCCCATAATCATACAGAAGTCGCCAGGCTTGTAGCCATCCATAGCAACGGGCGCCCACGACTTGGGGTGATAGGGCACGTTGTCCTTCGAATACTTGGCAGGACCATTGGTCTTGGGGTCGGCATAGATGCGGAACACGCTATAGTCACACGTCTGACGCGGCCACATCCAGTTGTCCGTCTCGCCACCAAACTTACCCATCGACTTGGGAACGGCAAACACCAGACGGACGTCCTCAAAGTCGCGATAGGTGGTCATATAGTATTTGTTGCCCTCGTAGAAAGGTTTCACCTCGACGCGCAGGGTAGAGTCCTGCTGGCGGATTTCCTTCTGCCAGGCATTCTCCACACTGTCCACAAACTCAGCTTGCTTATTGAGCGACAAACCCTTCAGATGGGGGAAAATCTGGTCAGTCACGTCCTTCTGGTCAACCATGAAACTGACGAAAAGGTCTTCGTTGGGCAACTCCTCTTCGTAGGATTTCGAGATGAAGCCATTCAGCATGTAGTCGTGCTCGACGCTAGAGTGCTGACGAATGGCATCAAAGCCACAATGGTGATTGGTAAACACCAGTCCGTCAGGCGACACAACGACACCCGTGCAAAAACCACCGAAGTTGACAACGGCATTCTTCACGGCATTGTCGCTCGCGTAGAGTTGTTCCATCGGCAGTTGGAAACCATACGCCTTCATCTGTTCATAGACGGCATTGGGCAGGTTGTAGAGCGTCCACATGCCCTCATCAGCGTGCGCCCCAAGGGCACACAGACTGAATAGTGATAAAAGAATTTTCTTCATATTGTATTATTGCTTGATTATGTAATTCGGTTTTCTAAAGTATCTGCCCACGACGGGGAGACTCGCAAGGGGCAGGTCGCGCCAGATGATGACGGCCATAAAGGCCACAACGAGCAGAGTGTTGAAAGCTAACGAAGCTATCATCGGCCAGTCGTTGGTGAAACGCATCAGGCCAAAAAGTACGAAAGCTAATACCACATAGAGGGCAATCTCCTTCAACGGATAGTTGAGGGGATAGTATTTCTGCCCCACGAAATAGCTGACGAGCATAGCCACTCCATATCCGGCAAATCCGCCCCACGCACAAGCCATATAGCCGTACTTGGGCACAAAGATGATGTTGACAGCCAGCAGCACCGCACAGCCGATACCAGAGAAGATGGCTCCCCAAATGGTCTTGTCGATAATCTTATACCAGAACGACAGGTTGAAGTAGATGCCCATCATAATCTCTGCGGCCATCACGATGGGAACAACCTCCAAGCCCACCCAGTAGTCGGGGTTACGGATGATAAGGACCTTCAAGATGTCCATATAAGCTACCACGATGAGGAATGCCAACAGGGTGAAGATAATAAAAAACTTCATGGCCTTCTCGTACATCTCGTGCTGGTCTTTGTCCTTGACGCCAGCAAAGACAATGGGTTCATAGGCAAAGCGGAAGGCCTGCGTAATCATCGCCATAATCATTGCTATCTTCGAGCAGGCACCATAGATACCTAACTGTTTCATGCCGTCGCTGCCTTCGTAGATGTAAGGAAACAGCATCTTGTCGGCTGTCTGGTTCAGAATACCGGCAACGCCCAGCACCAATATAGGCCACGAATAGCTGAGCATGTTCTTCAGCAGTTTCGTGTCGAGTTTCCAACGGAAACCCGTATATTCCGTAATCAGACATACGGCGAGCATCACCGTGCAGACGAGGTTGATGTAGAAGGCATAACCCACGTCCTTGCCGTCCATGAAATAGAAATAGATGAGGTTCAACAGGATGCTCACCGCAATGTTCAGCAACTTCAAGGCTGCAAACTTCAAGGCCTTCTTCTGTTGGCGCAGATGGGCAAAGGGAATGCACAGGAAAGCGTCGATAGCCACCGTTACAGCCATCACACCTACGTACTCCGGGTGGTCGCCATAGCCCATCAACTGACTGACGGGCGACAGGAGCAACAACACCAGCACCGCAAACACCAACGACACGGAACCCACCGTGATAAGCGTAGTACCATAAACCGTCTGCGAGTCGGTATGTGTCTTGTTGGTGAATCGGAAATAGGTGGTCTCCATACCAAACGTCAGCAACACCATTGCCAGCGCCACATAGGCGTAGATGTTGGTGATGATGCCGTATCCGCCACTGGCCGCAGAGAGCTGAGCCGTATAAAGCGGCACGAGCAGATAGTTCAGAAAACGGCCGATGATGCTCGACAGGCCGTAGATGGCGGTATCCTTGAAGATTGTCGTTAGCTTTCCCATAATCATTCTAGATTTTCTAGATAGTCTAGTTATTCTAGACTACCCAAAGAACAAATAACATATCGCAATGGCTGCAATGACGCCAGCGAGGTCGGCCAGCAAGCCACAGCTCACAGCATGACGCGTGTTCTTAATGCCCACAGAGCCGAAATAAACGGCGAGGATATAGAACGTAGTGTCCGTCGAACCTTGGAAGATGCACGACAGGCGGCCTACGAACGAGTCGGCACCATAGTTGGTCATTGCGTCGACCATCATACCACGTGCACCAGAGCCTGACAGGGGCTTCATCAGGGCTGTCGGCATAGCGTCCACCCACTGGGCATTGACGCCCGTCAGTTCAACGCACCAACGCATTCCTCCTATCAGCATATCCATTGCACCAGAAGCACGGAAAACGCCGATTCCCACGAGGATAGCCACCAGATAGGGAATAATCCTCACGGCAGTGGTAAAGCCGTCCTTCGCGCCTTCGATAAAGGCGTCATATACATTTACCTTTTTACGCACGCCAGCGAGGATAAAGCCACAGATAATGGTCATCAGCAGAATGTTGGCCACCGTCGTGCTGACCTTGTTCATGGCGTCGGGCGACAACTGCGAGAAGCCCCAGATGATGCCTGCTACGACAGCACATGCACCACCCAGCGTCAGCAACATCGTGCGATTCAGCAGGTTGATACGCTGATAGAGCGAGGTAATAACGATACCTGCCAGCGTCGAGAAGAACGTTGCCAACAGGATGGGAATAAAGATGTCCGTAGGCTGAGCGGCACCCAGCTGCGCCCTGTAAACCATGATGCTGACGGGAATCAGCGTCAGTCCACTGGTGTTCAGCACGAGGAACATAATCATCGGATTCGACGCCGTATCTTTCTTTGTGTTCAGCTCCTGCATTTGCTCCATAGCCTTCAGGCCTAGAGGCGTTGCCGCATTGTCCAGTCCCAGCATATTGGCAGCAATGTTCATGAAGATGGAGCCCGTCACGGGATGGCCCTTGGGGATATCAGGAAACAGGCGAGTGAAAACGGGTGACAGCACGCGCGCCAACACGTTGACAACACCACCCTTCTCGCCTACCTTCATCACACCCAGCCAGAGCGACAGCACGCCCGTCAACCCCAGCGAAATCTCAAATGCCGTCTTCGACGACGAGAACGTAGAATCCATCATTGCCGGAAACACGTCGAAGTCGCCAAAGAACGCCAACTTCACCGCAGCAATCACAAATGCCACCAGGAAGAACGCTATCCAAATATAATTCAGTACCATAGTTTTCTTTGTTCGTCAGCCATATAATCTGCAAAGGTAGTTATTTATTTCCTACCCACCAAATTTATTGCAAAAAAAGAGCGGTTGCTCGCGCAACCGCCCCTTCCGATTTATAAATATCAAAGTATTTGATGCTTAATTACCACCACTTAGAAATCGTATTCAAAGTAGCCCACTCTACGAAGTTTTCATATACAGTCTTGATACTCTGACGCTCGTTCAGAATTGTATAGGTCTGATCAACACCCAGCTTACATGCAGATTCGCCCTGAGGAGCTGTCAACAACTGCCATTCACCATTCTTATAAACCTCAATGCTAATCTTTGTGTTAGCGTCAGCAGGAGTCTGAATATTCTTGTCAGTGATATACTGAGTGATATCCACTGCGTACCCACCTTCCTGCCATACGTCACCACCGGGGCTTACCATCTTGTAAACATTACCATTCTTAGCGTTAGCAGCACCAAGCAAAGCTTCGTGAACCTCAACACCACCATTACCACCGTTACTACCAACCTTCAACTGCAGTGTGCCACCAGCAGCAACGAGCGTAACCGTAGCAGGATTACCAAGAGTTACATCAAGTACAACGTCGTTGAAGTCAAAGTCAGAAGCCTGAGTTGCGGTCAAGTCCTCAGCAACGATACGGAGAACGTTAGGATTGGGATTAACTGGCTGTGCATTTACAAGACGAATAATCCAGTCAGTATAGATTTCATTTGCATCATAGCAGAAGTTACCTTTGTCATAGCCTTCTATTTCAATACCGTATGCTTGATGGACTGTTGCATCAGCAGCATCATTAACCAAAGTGACTGTTTTTGTCCACGTACCACCGTTTACATTATCATCAAGAGTAATATCATAGGTCACATTTGCTGCATCAGCCACACTTGCATAGTAACCAGAAACCGTAATCGGGCCAACATATTTCCATTCACCACCATTGTTGCCTCTCTCATTCCAAAAATATCCATGGAAAGTTGTTGTTACCTCTGGATGAACACCAATGAAATCGAAGCAAACATAGTATTTGCCAGCATGATTTACATTATCTTCATCAGTAATATACTGACCATCAATGATAATCCACTTATCATGATACTTGTCGTCTTCCGAACAGCGATAAGCGAAATCTAACGTTCCACCATTTTTAACGCCTGTATTACCTCCATAGTTGTAATTATCAGAAGAATTAAAGTTATTAATGTGCTCCCAATAACCATTTAACACACCATTGGCACCTACAGAAATCGGGCCATCTTCTGTTGACATTGCAATGTGGAGATTGTCCATATGGGAAGGACCATAGGTCTTCTCATTATCATTAAAATTCTGTCCTTTAGATGCTGCAAGCTTTTGTGTTGCATTGAGGTAAAGACAATTGGGGTCTTTTATGGTCTCGTCATTGTAATAGGTCTTACCATACGATTTACCACCCCAAACCTGAGTACAATAATAAGTACTCAAACCAGTGGGAGCATTCTCACTGTAGTGAGGAATACTAGTTTTTACTCTGTTTACATACTCGTAAACAGCCTTTGCTTCTGCAGGAGTAACTTCGGGCCTAGTTTTCCATTCATTACCATTTACATCGATTGTTGCACTTCCCGCACGTGTGAATGCGCGAGTGATTGTAGCACCGAAACCCCAGTCCTGATTAGCAGCGGGAGCGCCACCAATGTAGTTTCTGAAAGCCTGATCGTACTTGGCCTTGTCGATGTCGGCCTGAGTCGTTGTCACGAAATCGTTCTTCGAGCAACTTGCAAATGCAACAGCTGCGACGAATCCAATCATCAAATACTTTTTCATACTGTTTAAATTTTAAATGGTTTTATAATTAATAATTGCTTAAATTCTCGAATTCGTTTGCAAAGATAGGGAAAAAAGGTGGAAAGCAATGCAATATTATGATTAAAAAATGTTAATGCGCGTAAAATCGTTTATAAAAACTCCAAGTTCGTAGTCCGAAACGGCATAAAAACTGCATAGTATTTCAGCGTCTTAAAGAGCCGGAAACGCCCTCCCACTCGAAAAAAAAACTGTGAATTGTGAAACTGTGAAGGGTGAAAAAGTCAATGAGCCAGGGGGGATTCCCTCTGGCTCATACTCTTGGTTAGATTTGCGTCCTGTTTTGCAATTTACGCAGCCTTCTTACGTTTGAGGTAAGCCGGCGTTTTGTGATAGACACCATTCTCGTCGCAAGTGATATATCCTCGCTCTTCCCACATACAAAGTTGCTGGGTGGGATTGCTGTTCTTCTTGCGCTCACGGATGCGGACAGCTTGTGCATCCTCCCTCGTAAAGTCATCAGCCAGCATGTCGAGCATGTTCTTCGGGCCTCGCGTACGCACCACCTCACCAGCCATCTGTTGACTCATCTGCTCGCCAAAGAAGTGCATCTTACACCACATGTCGTACTTCATGGTCCACATGGCAAAGTTCTCGATATCCTTCGACCACTTGCCTTCTGCGATATAGAGAACCATTGCACGAAGCCACGCACTGACGACGGCACGATAGGCAAGTTTCTCGTACACTTCGTCGTCGCAGAGCCATGCGGTGTCCTTAGCCTCCTTGTCCATTCGCTGAATCAGACGCTGAGCCTGAGGGAGGTCGATGATACCCTTGGCTGCATTCAGACGGTCGATGTAAGGCTTGACGGCCTCAGCATGCTGCTCGTCGTAGATGCCGTGAATGGGCATAGCCATACCTCGCCAGGTGACGATGGTGGAGAACGACAGTCGCGAGAGTGTTCCATCAGCCATCATGGAACGAAAGAATTGCTGGCCGCGCTGAATGGTGGTCGAGGCGTTGTAGTTCATGCGCATTTGCGGACGACCCGTCACGCTCTGGATGCCTACACGCTCCTGTCCGTAGTAGCCGCAGTCGTAGGCCAGTCGGAAAATCTTGCCGATTTGTCCTGAACGGCCATTCACCTTCAGCTGCTCAAACAACTCCACCTCGTCTACCTGCACGTAGAGGAAATGACCCTGAGCATCCTGCAACTTCTGAACGAGGGCTGCATTCGTCAGGTCGCTCGACATCATCTGAATAATCAGATCGTCCGGACGCTTGGGCTTCTGCTTGTTGGCACCCATCGAACGGCACTCCTCCTTCCACTCGTCCTCACGACGGCGGTTCACATCGTCGCGTGCCTTAATGTCAGCCATGATAGGTTCGCAGACACGATTGACACACGACTTGCCGCTGGACATCGGCGCCATGCAATTCTGCATGAAGGTGGCCTCGTGCATGGTGTGGTCGGCATAGGGGAACTGAACCTGATAGAGGTGGGCACCCAAGGCAGGGAAGAGTCCCATAGCCGAGGCAGGTTTGTAGATGTCGGGCTCCTTCGAGACCATCAGCTTCACCGACTTGGGCAGACGACGAGGCATCTGTGGAGGCACGTCACCCAGCACGTCCTCAGTAGTCAACGGCTTGTCCTTCACACCTGTGACGCTCTCGGCATAGATAGCGCGCAGACGCTGGCTCATAGGCGCATTCATCTTGGTGTAGTCCTTGTAGAAGTCGCTGACCAGTCGCTGACAATCCTGCTCCCTCGCGTAGTTGGGCATCTTAACAGCCAACACGGCTTTCAACTCGTCCTGTGCCATCAGGCGGCAAATGCCTACGCTGAGGATGCTAACCAGCGTGTTGTGCCAGTTGTAGACACCCACTTGGTCAATCTCCTCCAGTTTCAAACCTACCTCCTGCAAGCAGAGGTCGAAAATGCGCAGGTTGCGGTCAGAGGCAGGCGAAGTCTGATGGCTGAGGGCTGACGATGGCTGAGGTGTCATTTCAGGCACCGTCGCGTTTTGCGACACTGCCTTCACCTCACGCTGCTTGCAAAGTTCCTCCTCATCAATATAAAGAAGGTACGCGCGAGGGACGACGAACGAACAACGGGCATAGTCCTTGACGCTTCCGTCGTAGCTGGAGTCACCCAACTGCTCCGACATCCACTTCTGAGCCTCGGCCAGCGACATTCCCTCAGGCACTTCGAAAATCAATCGCAGTCCTTCGGTAGAGGGTGTTACGTGGGCCATCACAATGCCCAGTTCGGCACAACGTTCACGAACCATCGTGTTGAAAAATCCACGTGGGTCAGAAATGTGGTCAATGTCATACATTGACAATCCAGAGGGTACAGCCGACTTGTTCTGTCGCACGCCATCGGTAAAGGTGGCATGTGGCGTCAGCACCATCAGCTGCTGCTTCCTGTCGCGTTTGTAGGCTTCAAAGTCCTCGCGACACATCTCACCTCGTTTCACACGCTCAAGGGCATCCTCGATGTCAGCGCAAATCTTCGCTGTCGTCTCCGAGTCCATAGCGGCATAGAGGTTCTCAACTGTGCAGGGCGTTACGCTGCTCTTAACGCTTGGGGCGAACCCCATCTTTGTTTTTGTCTGTTTCATAAGCATAACTTAAATTAACGTACTGCAAAGTTAATATATATAATAAGGTATAGCAAGGGTTTACCCCTTTTTCCAGTGAATCTGGGGGTAGTTGGAAAAAGTCGGAAAATGATTGGATTTTCTCGGAATGAAGTCGGAAGAAATCCGGGCTAAATGGAAGTATGGATTTTGCGGGCTAAGACGGGTTCAAGAAACTCGGCTATCTGATTGCATATCTCACGGTTAGTGGCCTGCACGGGATTGATGCTGCTGTTCGACACCCACAGGCGATACGAGTCGTCACGGTCTTGTACAATGTCGTAGTCGCCGTTCTTACGCACCGTGTCGCGCCCCTTACCAGGAATCATCGAGCAGATAATGGTGTCGTAGCGATTGACGGTGACGTTGGCCATCAGAATAGCTTCGTCAATCATCACACGCATCACGTGCGGCCACGTCCATACGACCTCACCGCTCAGAATCTTCGTGTCAATCTTGCGAATGAGTTTTATGAGCTGTTCGGCTTTCTCGCCCTGACGATAGGTCTGATAAAACTCCTTGGGCATGTGCTGGGCGTCAATCTGCGTGGTGTTCATCACGCGTCGGACGGCCGTTAAGCCCTCGTCCTCCATGCCTTCGTGCTCGGCCCATCGTTGGATGAGGTCAACGTAAGGTTTGCGCTGACCTTCGGTATTCTTCGTCTGGGCGTGGCCTACCACAAACTCGACGGGAATAGGGGGGAGTGTCATCAATGCTTTCTCCATTTTTCAAAACCCTCAATCCTTTGGTCTGCATTCAGTCGGTTGGTCACTTCCGTCAATTGTCCGTCGTCCGACTGGAAACGGATACTGATTAAGTCGTCGTCGAAATAGCCCTCATAGACGCTCAGCTGGTAGCGCAAGTCATGATAGATTTCATCAGCCGTACCTTCGGACTGGAAATAGAAGCCCTGATGTCTGTTGCTGCGCACACGATAGACGTCACCCTCGTCGCCACCGAAGCCCTTGATGCAATTGACATACAGCGTGGATGTGAAGCGCATCATCTGCACCTGCTCGCCCGTTTCTGCGTCCTTCTCCGTAGGCATCACAATCCTACAGCCCAGAATCTTCATGCGTTCCAAAATGTATTCAGCCCCTGCGGGTTCCAACTGCTGGAAGTCGTACTCAATGATTTTCGCCACCCAAAAGAGGTTCGTACCTTCTGGTGGACACAGCGCACGACAGTCGTCCAAGTCGATAGGCACCATCTTGCCAGCAGGAAATTCGTTGCCCATGTCGATGATGGGATACGACACCGAGTCCACCATCTCAGCACCCTCATCGTCCTCCGTCCAAGTGACGAGTGTGGCGATATGGCGACCAACAAAGCCCCCAGCGTAAATTACCTGATAGGGAGCATCCAGTTTCAGCATCTGTGATTTCATTTCGTTCTCTTGTTTTGATTTGTGCACAAAGGTACGAATAAGTGAGCAAAATACCAAATTTATTGAGTATTTTCGATTGCAACGCCACACTCTGCACCTTTAGGTCAGAGAACGAGAGTGCCTTCTCTCTTTATTTCACACCATTCACAGTTTCACAGTTTCACAGTTTTATTTTTAAGGGGGTACCCCCTTTTCATAGTCTATTTTATATATACTTATTTATATATATATTAATAAATATTAACACTCCCCATGCAGGTCTAAACGCCCCAGGGCTCAAAAAAGAAACTGTGAATTGTGAATCTGTGAAGATTGGGGTTCTTTTTGCGCGCTGCCCAAAGAAAAATTATTCCCTGCCTAGGGAAATTTTGCGGCCTGCCTAGGGAAATAAAATTCCCTCCTTGGGAATAAATCGTTTACTACCGGTAAGCGGGCGGTTTAGTTCCTTTGGATTGGCAGTCCGCTTCCCAAGGGCTGGCCGCTTAGTTCCTTTGGGCTGCGTACAAGAAGAAAAGGGCACCTGCGTAGTTGCAGATGCCCTTTTGGAGATTCAATCTTGGGTAATATTAGTTGCGAATGGCCTTGCTGTTGTTGCCGACGCGGATGATGTAGACACCCTTTGGCAGTGTGTTCAGCACCTGCTTCAGACCTGCACCTTGCGTCTCAGCCAGCTTGTTGCCGTTCAGTGAGAAGACGCTGATGGAGCCACCGCCCATGCCGTTCACAAGGCGTTCAATGCCTGTAGAGCCATTGAAGCCCATAACGGTTCCAAACTGACCCCAAGGAGTTGCTTCATAATAGGCCATAACGCTATTGTCTTCTACCAACAGCGTACCACTGCTGATAGGACTGCCCTCGAAGGCGTCTGCTGCCGTGGTGGGTACATTCTCGGCATAGCACTTCACGAGCAAGCCCTCGCTCTCCGTGCGTCGTGGGCCATTTGCCGGTATTCCTATGTGTGCAAAGGCTTTGTCGCCGATAGCGGTCACGCCCTTACCGATGATAATCGTCGTCAGCTGGCTGCAACCGTCGAAGGCTCCTGCGCCGATGGTGTTAATGCCGTCGGGTATCGTAATCGAAGTGATGGCGGTATTGCCATTGAATGCATAGTCGCCAATGCCTGTCACCTGATAGGTCTTACCTTCGATGACTACCGTTTCACCAATCACTACGTCGCCCGTCACGTCGCTGCCACCGACGATAGTGACAGTACCGTCGTCCTCTACCACGTAACCTATGGTATCCGAGACTTCCAGGTAGTATTCTGCATAGCCGGGATTGTAGTCATCGCTGCCGGCAAAGTCGGCCCTGATTTGTGTTCCGCCGATGGACAAGAGGGTTACCACGCCATTTTCGTCGACGGTAGCAACACCAGGATTACTTGACGTCCACACAATGGGAGCCACGTTGTGCGGGTTGCTCAGAACGGGCGAGTTGAAGGGCTGGCCAAGCTTGCCTGTGAAGTATCCCAGCTCGCTGATATAATGCTCGTTGGCCTGGATAGCCAGCTCAGGATCGAGCATAACCTTCGGCATGTTCAGCTGGATGACAAACGTCTTCGTCTCAGGATTAATCGTAATGGTGTACGACTCTGCACCGTCGGCCTGCGTTCTCATCCAAGCCTGACCGTCGCCAATCGACATCGTTCCGCTTAGCTTCGTGTAGTTCTCGTCGTCAGTACTGAACAGGTGGCTCCACGTAATGTCACCGTTAGCGGCAATGGCGTTGGCTGGAGCAATTTTGAACCACATGTTTCCGTCGTCGCCATAAACGGCAGGAACCGTAATTTGGTGGGTTCCGTCGTTCTGAGCAACAAACACCTGAGTGGCGTCATAAACCCAATTGGTGCCAGTACCTATATAATAATAAGGTGCTTCGGGCACGAAGGGCACATCCTGTTGGGTGAAGGTAATCTCGTAGGTCATCTCGCTGGGCACTATGCGCATGGTATAGTCCTTGGCATTGTTGGATGCAAGGAGTTTCCAAGCACCAGCGTTACCCTTCACCATCGTACCAGTAAGGTCAGTACACTGGTCGACAGAGGCGCAGAGCAAGTTGTCCCAGAAGGTCTCCTGATTGTCGTAGGCCGAACCCGGTGCAACCTTCATATACAAGTCTGCACCGTTGGCAGGGAACGTGATTTCCCACGTCTTGCCGTCGTCAAGCTTCGTGAAAGCATACGTCTTGTCGGTCGTGCTCCATTCGTTCAGGCCGCTCACCAGATAGTAGGCTGTCTCTTCCTGCGGCTCCTCGCCACTTTCCAGACTGACGGTAAACATCGGAGAGTACTGATAACCCTTGACTTCCTTGCCCTCAGACTTATAGAAGACATAGTAGTAATACTTTGCTCCGTCCTCCAGTCCGTCAATCTGCAAATCTACGTCAGTAGAGGCTCCTGCGGCCAGCTGAATGGTCTTGCTGACTTTATCTGCCAATGAACCTTTGGTTTCGCTGATCAGTTTATACAATTTGACTATGACGTCGTTGTCGTAGTCCGAACTGCCGTTGTTAGTCACCTGGACGTTGACCACCACATAGTTTTGCTTCACAACCATATTCCTTCCTTCCTGAACAGCATTCTTCGTCGTAGGATACATCGACAGATTGGCAGCAACGGCAGCATCAACGGTAACATTGCCTGTAATAAATGCATTGTAGTCATACGAATTGCTATTGTTATTCCATGAGCGCGTACATAATGTAACTGTCTTCGGACCCTCAGAATCAGGAATGAAAGAGAAGTCGATTTTTTCTGTTGCCCCCGCATCAATATCAAAATGGCGTCCGCAGGCCAAGTTGCCATCAACTAAAAGGAAGATTTGTCCATTGAACAGCGTACCGTTATTGGTGATAGTTGCTGTCAGATTCAAAGGCGAACCAACCTCCTGTTTGCCCGTTGGCTCTATCGAACCTGTCAGTCCAAACGTAGGCTCTTGGAGCGTCAGCGTATTGTCGCTGATGGTTGCAGTCAGGAAATAAGTTTCAGTACCTTTGTTGGGATACCATGTCTCAGCGCCTGTCTCACGACTGATTGGCTTTATAATATAACTTCCGCTGGTAATGTTAGCACCAAAAGAGATAGTCGCTTTGGCATTACCATAACCATAGCCACTGTCCAACGTATAAGACCATAAAGGCTCAACAGTCAACAGGATATCCCTCTCGTCATAAACACCATAACCCATATCAAATGTATATGTTATGCCTGTCATATTCCAGAAACTGGCAGTAACATCTACCTGGAAATCTTGTGTTGTTGCTGTTCTTGTAACCTCTAAACCAGAAGGGGCACTAATAGAACTAGTTGTCATAATGGGCGTAATGGTTGGAATAATACCCGTATTGGGTTGTGCACCGAAGATAGCACCCTGATCATAGCTATAACCGTCAGTACTGCTGCTGGCACCAATGCCAGAGTTGCTGCCTGGGTCAAGAATTGAGAGCAGGAAATAGTCGTTGCTACCACCACCCCAACCCCAGTTGACGTGGAAATAGTCGTCGCCACCATAACCGTCAATCACAAAAGCGTGACCAGTACCACTCGACTGACCAGAATAGAGCACAGGGCGTCGTGCTGCCAGTTCGTTGTATACCTTCTGGTTCCATGCTGCCAGTCGATAGTTATTACGGTTCTCGTAAATCGTTGCAGCGTCATAGTCCAAATAATTGACCCAGGCATCAGCCACATAGGAAGCAGGGGCAGCGCTTGAACTGGCAGTATAGTTCATCTGCACAGCCGTTCCACATAACAACATCAGTTCAGCAACAGCTTGATTCTGAGCGTCCGTCTCACTGCCTGTATATTTGGGCACCATATTGCCCCAGTCAATGGGTGTTCCAGCAGCTATTGCAGGCATTTCAAATTTCTTTGTACCAGATGTATAACCCGGAATCTCGGCAACGGTCTGCTTGGGCCACTGCCAATAATACATCACCTGAGCCATAGCCGTAGCCACACAACCCGTAACACTATGCTCTCCATCATCCTCCGGACAAAGCAGGTTGTAAGGATTACCCTGATTCCACTCTGATTGCAACAACGGGGCAATACTACCACCTGAGACTGTCTTTCGTGGGGCAGCAGCCTCCGGATGCTTGTTCAGATATGCCATCTGGTCATCATAGCCCTGCAGCCAAGCCCTCATATTATCCGGCATGTGCCGAGGGTCGAACTTACCATTAGACGAATATCCCAACACAGCAGGAACACGGTCGTCGGCAGCAGCAATAACGAAGCCCTGTCCTTCGCCCACGTTAAACACATAATAGCTTGCTGCCATTACTTCTTTCTGCACCTGATAATGGCTCGTGGCCACCAATTGCAGAGAACTCTCGCTAATTGCACTTGCACGGCGAGGATTCATAAACTTCGTAATCTTTTGCCGTGCCTCATCAGGAGTCACTGGTCCACCCATCGCCACAATGCTGACGAAGAGCATGAGGAGTAACAAATAGGACTTTTTCATACGCTTATAGTTTTTGTTTGTAATTGTTTTAGGAGTTTATTTTGCAAAGATATGAAAGATTTTCGATTCTTCCAAATTTTTTGCTATTTTTTGTAGCAAAAATAACGCAAAGCTATGGAATCACGCTTCCAAATAGTCGCGGATGGCGGTGACGAGGGCGTCGTTTTCTTCGGGGAGCTGGGCTGAGACGCGGAAGAAGTGGTTGTCGAGGCCATAGAAGTTGCTACAGTCGCGGATGAGCATTCCGTGCTCGTGAATGAGGTGGTATTTCAGGTCGGTCGCTGTTGCGTTTTCCAGTTCGCAAAGCATATAGTTCGTCTTGGTCTCGAAGATGCGAACGCCTTTGACCTCACGCAGGTTAGAACGGAAACGCTGAGTCTCCTCCAGATATTCCTCCAGATTGCTGATAGCGGGCTTGCCTTTCTTCAACAAGAATTTCCCTGCCTCGATGCTCAGGGCGTTCATGGCCCAGGGGTGGCGGTGTTGGCGCAACAGCTGGATGGTGTTAGGATGGCCTGTGATGTAGCCCAGACGCAAACCTGGCACCGCATAGGTCTTGCTGAGCGAATGGAGCATCAGCAGGTTTGGCACGTCTATCATCTCACGAGCCTGCAATAGCGGTTCCTTCGTATAGCCTTCGTACGACTGGTCGACGACGAAGGCATAGCGTGGCGAACGACGCACGACGTAGTCCATAAATCCCTTCATCAGCACGTTGCCCGACGGATTATTGGGATTGCATATCCAGTAGACGCGGTCGCGCGGCAACTCGGTCATTTCGTCGTTATTCTCGTAGGAGATGATGTGGTTAAACTGCCTGCAGGCGTCAGCATACTCGTTGAACGTCGGCTGGGGAATGACAGAAGCGCTATTCTTGAAGTGGGCGGCAATCATGTAAATAGCCTCCGTAGCACCATTGGTCACGAGGACGGCCTCTGGCGATATGCCTTCCTTTAATGCTATCAGACGTTCGAGACTGCGCGGCTGGGGTTCCGGATAGTTGGCTATCAGGTCGAAATGTTCCTTCAGAAATTCTTTCAGCGCTGTCAAATCGGCATGCTGATAGATGTTGCTGCTGAAGTTCATCTTCACCAGATCGTCGTAGCGGTAAATGTCGTCTCCGTGACCGTCTAGCATAGTACTCTTATTTGAAGTGTTTCCTTGTCGAATGTGATATCGGCACGCTCGATGAATCGGCTCAGGGCACCCTGCACAGCCAGTTCTCGAGATGTTCCCACGCTGAGCATATCGGGTTCCATCAGCCAGATGCAGTCGGCTACTTGCAGGGACAGTTCCACGTCGTGGGTAGAGAGGAAAATGGTCTTCTGTTGCTGAATAGCCAGGCGACGCAACAATTGCATCGTTTCTACCTTGCTGGGATAATCGAGGAAGGCCGTCGGTTCGTCCAGATAGATGATGGGCGTCTGTTGAGCCAGCGCCTTGGCTATCATCACCTTCTGGCGCTCTCCGTCGCTCAGTGTGTGCACCATGCGTTGGCTCAGCGACTCAATACCCACCAATTGGATAGACTCGCGAACTATTGCGTGGTCTTCGTCCGTCAGCCCGCCCCAGAATCCCGTATACGGCGAGCGTCCCAAGCCCACGAGTTCTTCTACGGACATATTCCTGACGTCAGGCTTCTCCGTCAACACCACACCGATGATGCGACTAAGTTCCTTGTCGGTAAACTCCGCGATTTCCCTACCCTCCATTCTGATGTTTCCATCCAGCTTAGGCTGAAAGGCAGAGAGCGTGCGCAGGAGCGTCGATTTGCCTATACCGTTTTGTCCTAACAGACACGTCAGCTGACCACTGTTGATGGCGGCATTCAACCCCTTGGCCACCACTTTTTCTTGTCCTTTGGTGGCGTAACCTATGGTCAGATTCTCTAATACGACGGTCTGCATAACTATTATCTCTTAACTTTTATCTATTATCTAACAGACTATGGCCTAAGTCGCGCACCTTGCAAATGTTGACAATCTGGTCAATCACGTCGTTCATGATGGGAACGGGCACCAACCTGTAGTTGTCGTAATCAGCACAAAGCACCACCAGGTTCAAGGCCTTGACACGAATGCCGTAATGCTCTTGAAGCATATATCGGTAAAGGTTCTGCTGGAGGCAATAGTGATAGTACGACGTATCGGGCACGCTGATGCCGTTGAGAGACATCTTGCCACCAAAACCTTCGACAATGGGACGACCTGTGCCATCCACCACCTTACGGCTACGCTTCCAGTCGTAGATGATGAAGTCGCCGTCCACGTCCTTGCAAATTAGGTCGATAGTGCCGGCAATGTTCAGGGGAACATCGTAAACGGGCCACTCCTGACGATAGGGACGGATGTGATAATCGTTGACGAAGCGCAGGAAGTGCTGGCGTTCGGGCTCAATGTTGACCTCCTCCGTCTCGCCTTCGTAGCAGAACTGATAAGTGGTCTCAAACCGTCCGTTCTTGAAGTAGTTCTCCGTCTGTTCGTGCATGAAGGTACCCACCTCGCTTGCCATACAGCCCGTACGGTTCCACTTGCGGAGCGTCTCTTCTGCAGGAATGCCGTAACGTTCCTGTTGGCGCAAGGCTATGCGCTGTCCGTCAAAAGGCTCGAAGAAATAACCCACAAGGCTACTGACTGGCAACAGTTGGACTTCGCCACGATAGAGGTAGATGTGACCCTCGGGCAGGAAGTCGATGTGCTCATCCTGTTCGTAGAGGCCTGCGTCGGTGAATGCCTCCATCTTCTGGCGCATGGCTAATGTTCTTTCCGTCATTTTTCTTTCGATTCCAAGGGGTTACGCAGTCCTTTAAATCCTGAGAGATAGGCCTTTGCAGAACCAAACGACAGGAACATATCAAGACGTACGGGCATGTGGTTTTTGTCGTCGGTGATGTAGAAACGGATGAGCTCGTGGTTCTTTCCGTCCTCACGCTCGATGAACGAGAAAACGAGACAACGATACTTGTCGTTGTTGTTCTTCATCTTCAGTGTCGTCTTGCCCGTATATTTCAGCCACGAGTTCGACAGACTCTTAGCATCACTGATGGGCATGGGAATATTCTCGCCAACCTTCAGTTTCGAAGCGTCAAAGTTGCGAGCACGCATAAAAATACTCATCATGTCATAGATGCAGTCCTTATACTCAGCCTCTTTCCAGTGTACCTCTCCATCAGAGTCGATACGATGCATCTTCAGGTGGCAATTGGTATTGGGATAGCTGTACCACAACTCGTCTACATAGTAGCGGTCACCTTCGCGTGCGCCTTTGCGGAAATAGAGTGGCGAAATATCCATATCGGTATAGCACAACAAGGTGTCGCGCATCATGAATACATTGTCTAACTGGCTGTTTCCACGTGTTACTAAACTGCTACGGAAAGCGTTCTGTCCCTTGTATTTTGTTTGCACAGTAGACATGGAGGCCGTTCCCACTTTGACCCACACAAACTTCCAGTTGAAGTAGAGGTCGTAACTGAGAAATTCGCCCGTCTTAAAGGCTGTATTCTCAATGCCACATTGTGCGCTGGCACTTAACGGCAAGAAGGTAAAGAGGCTGAAAAGCAAAGCTCCCTTCACCAACACCATTGCCGATATCTTTTTCATCATATTATTCATCTTTTCCATTTATGATCTATTTTACCAATTGTTTCTGCACATATTCTATGCCCAACTGACGGGCGCGTTCTGCATTACGGTTCTTCTTCTGTTTCTTTTCCTTGGTGTCCTTCTGCTTGACGAGAGCTCCCGGCTTCTGCTGGTTACGAGGCTTGCCTGTCAGATTCCATTGTTTCGTAACGTCCCAATTTGCCTTACACTCTATTTCGCTGGAATAATAGTAGACATCCTCGGGTTGCTGGTCGTCGTCGTAATTGCCCGTATCCCATAAGTCGTTGCCGTTACGATCGACAAAGGCACGAGCATAGTAATTGCCAGGCTCGAGATAGAAGAATGCTGCCTCGCCGTCGTTGGCTGCCCTAAGCTGACGCAAACATTTGTCATCCTTATCCAACAGCTGGACAACAATTCCCGTGTCACGTACACCACTCAAACGGAACACCAACGAACTGAGTTCCTCGAGAGGTCTGGCTTTGATACCTTGCTTGATGGGGTCTGAAACAAACCCATAAATATCTACAAAGGCTGCTGAGTCAACCTCCAAACTATATTCCGTTCCTGGCTGCCATTCTGCCAATAGTTCGAAACGTCCCATCACGGAGTCAAGGCGTATGACTTCAAAAGGAGCACGATACCAAAGAGAGTCTATCTGTGAATAGAGGTGTACAGCCGAGGTGTCGGCTTTTGCCAGAGGGGTCGGAATGTTAATAAAGACCTTACTGATAGGATTGAGAGACTGGGGTACATTTATTTTCACCTCCAGCGGTTTGACGGGGTAGATGCTGTCGTAAGGCTCTTCGCGCTTCTTTCTCTTCTCTTGTTCCTTCTGCCAACTCTCATACTCCTTCTGACGTTCTTTCTGTCGTTTAGCATAGGACGTCTTGGCAACGACGTCAATGGTGTCCGACTGACTGATCAACACACCTGTGCTGTCGGTTATCAGATACTCCATCGAGAGGGTCAGTGTGTCCGTATTGATAAGCGTTGTATCACGGAGCCAATAGGTAATCGAGTCTTTCTTCGCATTGTGTTCGACGACGAAGGCTGAATCTGCGTCGAAATTCAGACCTTTGATGATGGGCAGTTGCTCGTTGCCGTAACTGAAGAAGAGTTTGATGCGGTCGGCATCCGTACGGTCGGGCTGTTTCAGCAGATAGCGGTCCGTTTGCAGTTCCTGAAAGGCCAGCATAACGACATCATCAGGATAGAAATGGGTATAGGGTACCCGCAGGATATTGTCGATGTGCAAGGTGTCACGCCAGATGGTATCCTGACGGATATCCGGCCCTGCAGAGGGCTTGTACGTCTGGTGTGAGAAGGCTATCATCTCGCTCTTCTGCGTGAATTTGAAGTCACCATCGGCATCCTGTAAGGCATAGACGCGGTATTCGCCTGGGGCAACACCTTTGATAACAAAATGACCAGAAGCATCAGTACGCGAGACGCGCATCAAGGGCTCTGTACGGAATACAGAGTCGGCCAGATTGTTGTAAAGTCCAACGCTGATACCTTTCACAGGCTCGAGATTCGAGGCATCAATCACGTATCCTGCTACCTCAAAGGTGTCTATCTGTTCGCCTGTCGAGAAAGTATAGGTGAAGTTACCCATGGGGTTACCTTCATTGTTGTCGCTGATGGCATCACTGAAATCAATTGTATAAGTGGTATTGGGCTTCAGCGAATCCTTCAGTTCCACTACAATCTTCTTGCCCTTAGCCTGTATTTCCGGCATCTCCAACTGTGGCGGAGAGACGATAACATTCTGTGTCGGATCTTCCAGTTTGATAAATTCGTCAAACAGGATGGTGATTTTCTGTGTCGTCACATTGGTTGACTGGTCGGCTGGTGTCGCGCTAACGACGCGAGGAGGGTCATCGTCGTACCATCCACCGTCAGGCGAACCCATTCGGGCACAGCCAACAGCCAAGAGCAAACTGCTAAGAGTGAAAAAATATAGTAGTTTCTTCATTGTTTGTTCAGCGTCAATAGTTGATCTATATGTTCACGGCTGTTACTCAATCGAGGCACTTTGTGCTGACCTCCCAGCTTGCCTTTCATCTTCAGCCAGTCATTGAAGAGTCCCTGTCGAGCCTCAACGATTTCCAAATGCTGCAGGGTGATGTCCTTATAGCGTTTGGCCTCGTAGTCGCTATTCAACTCTTGCAGGCGCTTGTCCAGCAAGTCAGCGAACTGTGCCAAGTCGTTCGGCGACTTGGAAAATTCAATGAGCCACTGGTGGCGACACTTGGCATTGGCATCCATAAACACTGGCGCAGCCGTATATTCCAGCACCTCGGCACCCGTCTGTTCGCAGGCATAGGCAAGGCCTTGTTCGGCATTGTCGACGATAAGTTCCTCGCCAAAGGCATTGATAAAGCTCTTGGTGCGCCCAGAGATGACGAACTTATAGGGATTCGTCGATGTAAAGCGTACGGTGTCGCCTATCATGTAACGCCACAGTCCGCACGACGTCGAGATGAGCATGGCGTAATTCTTGTCCTTCTCAACACCCCACAGCGGCACGATTTTACCGCGCTCAGCGCTTTCCCCGCTGAGTTCCTCGAATTCGTAAAACACCCCATAATCCAACATCAGCAACATGGCCTTGTCCGTAGGGTCATCCTGAATGCCAAAGAATCCCTCGCTGGCGTTGTACGTCTCCATATAGTGCATCTTGGACGACGTGATGAGCTGTTCGTACTGCTTACGATAGGGCGTAAAAGCCACGCCGCCATGAAAGAATACCTCCAGATTGGGCCACACCTCTTCGAGATGCTTCTTGCCCGTCATTTCCATCATACAGTTCAATACAGAGAGCATCCACGACGGTACACCACTGATGTTCGTCACGTTCTTATTCATCGCCTCACGGGCTATGCGCTCACGCTTGAGTTCGAAATCGCTGAGCAGAGCGGTCTCCTTCTTAGGCACACGCACCAGATTGGCCAGCGGATTGATGTTCTCAATCAGAATGGCGCTGAGGTCGCCCACCAGCGAATCCTTCAGATTGTAGTTGGGAGCGTGACTGCCACCAAGGATGAGGCCTCGTCCGTCAAACATGCGCGACTGGGGATTGTTCCTCAGATACAATGCCACTACGTCGCGTCCGCCAGCATAGTGAATCTTCTGCAGACCTTCCTTGCTGACAGGAATAAACTTCGACTTATCGTTCGTTGTACCGCTCGACTTAGCATACCACTTGACGCGCCCAGGCCACAAGACATCCTTTTCCCCATGACGCATACGGTCTATCTGGCCCTTCAACTCCTCATAGCTGTTCACAGGACATAGACGGACAAAGCTATCGTAGTCATTGATAGAAGCAAACCCATGCTCACGACCGTACTCAGTGTCTTTGCCACTTGCTATCAAATGGCTGAGCACAGCCCGTTGCAATTGCTCGCCCTGGGTCTGATGTTTCTCAAGTTCTCGCATTCGCGAGGTGAAGATATATCTTGCTATATTTGTTATGCTCATCGTGCTCGTATTTATTTAATACAACGTGCAAAGGTAAACATAATCTTTCGGACAACGGCAGATTTTACGTTTTTTTATATTATAAGGTGTGAAAAACGGACTATTTAAGCACCTTATCCACACTACCTGCGTCAAGCAAACGCCGTTCGGCCTCGTCGTAAGACAATCCCAACGACTCCTGAATCATGCGTGTACCACGATCTCTAAGTTTGGCGTTGGTCAGCTTCATCTTGACCATACGGTTGCCTTTGACACGGCCCATGCGAATCATCAGCGAAGTACTAATCATATTGAGCACCATCTTCTGTGCCGTTCCGCTTTTCATACGACTGGAACCCGTCACAAACTCGGGCCCGACGATGGTTTCAATGGGATAGTCGGATACAGCGGCCAATGGGCTATTGGGGTTGCTGGTAATGCAGCCGGTCAACAGTCCCTGCTTACGGGCATTTTTCAAAGCACCTATCACGTAAGGTGTAGTGCCTGAGGCGGCGATTCCCAATACCGTATCGTCGGCAGTGGGCAGAAACTTCTGTAGGTCTTTCCAGCCTTGTTCTTTATCGTCCTCAGCATTTTCAATGGCACTGCGCAATGCCTCGTCACCACCGGCAATGATGCCCACCACCCAATCGGGCGAGACACCAAACGTTGGCGGCAGTTCACTGGCATCAAGCACGCCTAAGCGTCCACTGGTTCCTGCACCCACATAAAACAATCGTCCACCGCGTTTCATCCTCGGCTCAATAGCTGTGACCAGCGCCTCTATCTGCGGAAGAGCCTGACGGACGGCTTCTGCTATCCGCTGATCCTCTTCGTTGATGTGTTGCAATAGCTCGCCTACCGACATCCGTTCCAGATGGTTATAACGTGAAGATTGTTCCGTGATTTTCGAAAAAATACCCATTTCTCTTTATTTTTGGCTGCAAAGGTAATAAATTATTCGAATATTTCGTATCTTTGCAGACAAAAAAAAGAAAATGAAAAAACTATCGCTATTCATTGGGGTCGTTTTGGCCAGCTTTTACTCAACGTCTCTTGTAGCTCAGAATCCGATTATATGTGACCGTTATACACCAGACCCAGCTCCTTACGTGCATGGGGATACGCTCTATCTCTTCGTTGACCACGACGAGGACGAGACCCTGAACAACTATTTCACCATGAAGGACTGGTTGCTCTATAGCACTGTCGATATGGTGAACTGGACCTATCGCGGAACGCCTCTGACATCAGCCACCTTCTCTTCGTGGGCCAAACAGGACAACGACTGCTGGGCTAGCCAGTGTATCGAGCGTAACGGCAAGTGGTATTGGTACGTGACGGCTACCATCAAGGGCGAGGCTTACCCTGGCATTGGTGTGGCTGTGGCCGACAACCCTGCCGGTCCTTATAAAGACCCCATCAATAAACCTTTGGTTAAAGGATGGTTCAAGATTGACCCTACGGTATTCATTGACGACAACGATCAAGCATACCTTTATTATGGCAACAATAACCTGTGGTATGTAAAGCTAAATAAGAACATGACATCATTCACAGGCAGTGAGGTTTCTGTGAATGTCAAGAACGAGACGGCCTTCGGACCACATAAGAACGCCAACGGTGACCCGAACTTTGAGGAAGCATCATGGCTTTACAAGCGCAACGGGAAGTATTATCTAGAGTATGCGGCTGGTGGAGTACCAGAGCATTGGGCTTACTCTACCGCAGACAAGGCTACAGGTCCGTGGACCTATCAAGGCAAGATACTGGGAGAGGCTGGGAACAGCTTTACCATTCATGGCGGTAGTGTGGAATACAAGGGGCATCACTACATGTTCTATCACAACGGTAAACTGCCTAATGGTGGGGGCTATAAGCGCTCTACCTGCATAGAGGAATTCACACTCAACGAAGATGGCACTATTCCATTTATCAATTTCACCACGAAAGGTGTGGAACCCCTGCAGACGCTGAACCCCTTTGTCCTGCAGGAGGCAGAAACCATCAACCAGTGTAAAGACGTATTGTGCGAAGGCGACTACAATGGCTGTTACGTCACGCACAGCAGCAAAAGCAGCTATATCAAAGTACGCAACGTAGATTTCGGTGAGGATGGTGCCACGACATTCAAGGCACGCGTCAAGTCAGAAGGTAACGCAAAGATAGTGATACGCACTGGCAGCAAGTCAGGAACCGCCAAAGGTACTTTGACCATAGGACCCACCAATGGTGAGTGGGTGGAGTTGAGCTGTGATTTGGACAAATCCATTACTGGTGTCCAAGACCTATTCTTCACAATGAATACACCTGCTGCGAAGCTTCAGTTCGACAACTGGCAGTTCTTCAAAGAAACTTCTAGAATTACGAATGTAAATGCAGAACGTCCTGCCAACCAAAACGTCTATGACTTGCAGGGACGTCAGACAAATGGTGTAAATAACGGCCATTCCATCCGCATCTTTAATGGTAAGAAAGTAATAAAGTAATTGATATGAAAAGACTCTTTCTCGTAGGGACAGTTCTTATGATGACTGTCGTAGCATGGGCGCAGGGCGACCAAGGTAATGGAAAGTATAAGAATCCTGTCGTCTTTGCCGATATCCCCGACCCTGATGTGATTCGTGTGGGTGATACCTATTATATGGTCAGTACCACCATGTGCCTGTTGCCGGGTGCCACTATCGTGAAGTCGAAAGACCTCGTGAACTGGGAATACTGTGCACAGCCCCTTGCTGATCTTTGCGACAAGGAGAACTATTCGCTCATCAATGGGCAGGATGCCTATGCCAAAGGTATGTGGGCCTGCTCGATGAAATATCATAACGGCAAATTCTATATCTTGCTGAATTGTAACGACGCTGGCGCCTTTGTACTCTCGTCCAGCGATCCTGAGGGCGAGTGGGAAAAGAAGACTATCTCGCGCGGCTATTACGACCCTGGCATGCTTTTTGACAACGGCAAGGTATATGTGGCCTGCGGTAATGGCAACATTGCGGTATGTGAGCTTGATGAGGACTTCAACTTCATCAAGGAGAAACGTGTCATTAGCAAAGAAGGAACAGGACTGGAGGGCTGCCATTTCTATAAGATTGGCGACTACTACTATATTTACGCTACCTATGGCGGTTGGCCGTCAGGACAGGTTGCGTTCCGTTCGACAAACGTGTTTGGCCCTTATGAGGAGAAGATGTTGGTAGAGAAAACCATCGACGGAAAGGTTAACACTATTCACCAGGGCTCCCTTATCGATACACCTGACGGAAATGAGTGGTGGACTATCATGCAGGAAGACAAGGGCGCTATGGGCCGTATGCCCAACTTGCAGCCTGTGACGTGGGAAGATGGCTGGCCCATCGTAGGCAACAATGGTAAGCCATATACCACTTATACGAAACCCAACGTGGGAGCGACCTATCCTATTACCGTCCTGGCAACCACCGATAGCTTCCGCAGTTATCCGCTGGGGTTGCAGTGGGAGTGGAACCACACGCCAGACAATGGCGCTTGGTCACTCTTCGAGCGTCCAGGATGGTTGCGACTGAAGACGGGTGCACCCGTTGACAAGCTGACGCAGGCACGCAACATGCTCACCCAACGTATCTATGCCTATGCCGACAAAGCTTCGAAAGGTACTGTGCGTATCGATGTTAGCCATCTGCAAGAGGGCGACCGTGCCGGCATCTGCGTATTCCAAGACCCCTATGCCTATATCGCCGTAGAGAAGAAAGATGGCAAGTGCCGCCTGGTGTGGCGTCAGGACCAACTGAGAACGAACGATGGTTTTACCCCAAAAGAGATGACAAAAGAAGTAGAGATAACGGATGTGGTCTATCTGCGTGCCACCATGAACTATAGCGATAGCAAAACGAAGTTCTATTATTCACTTGATAACAAAAAATTCGGTGCATTGGGTGATCAAACTACGCTAAGCTTCAACCTTACCGTGTTCGTGGGTGCCCGCTTCGGTCTGTTCTGCTATGCAACGAAAGAAAACGAGGAGCGTGGCTATGCTGACTTTGACTGGATTTCGACAGAAGACAAATTCAGTGAGGCTGACGACGATCCGACAACCGTTCCTGCCTATCCTGAGGCTATGCTCACCGCTGAGAAGATAGAACTGCCATTTGAGAATATGGAGGTGATGATTGGCAACAGCAGTACACTTCCACTGACTGCGACCTTCGGCGACGGACGTACTGAGAACGTGGCTTCGCAAACCAGCTATGACATCAGCAACAGCAGCTGTGTCAAGATAGCGCAAGGACGCCTCTATGGCTTGAAAGAGGGCCTGGCACAGGTCAATGCCGTCTATACGGACCCTGTAGGTCAGAAGTTCGAAACAGCCTTCAACGTGCGATCCACTTTCTTCCCCTTCAGTGCACAATACATCAAGACCGACTTCTATGGCAACGGAAAATATACGGAGGAGACGCACACCTTCCGTCCCAGCCAGTATGGACAGATGGGATGGGAATATGCTAATGGGGCTGACATGTCTGACTACAAATATCTCGTTATCAAACTGGCTGCTACCAGTAGTGATTCCCATCTGAACATCTTTACAGAAAACAGTATCTGGACTGATGGCTTCGAATCGCCAAACTTTGGCTCAAGCAAACAGATTGTGGTGAACCTGAAGACGGCAAAGACAAAGAATGGCGTGAAACTCAACACGAAGAACATCCGCATTGTGGCGTTCTGGGGGATGGGCAATAAGGATATCAAGGTAGAGGACATCTATTTGACCAACAACGACGACTACTCGCCAACAGCCGTAGAGAACGTATCGGCAGACAGAAAGAAAATGCCAGGAACTATCTATGACCTACAGGGCAGACAATTCCCATCAGCCACCAAACTGAAACCTGGCATTTACATCATCAACGGGAAAAAAGCTATCATCCCATGAAAAAACTGGTATTAACTATTATACTCATGATTGCCGTTATAAGCACAACGGCACAAACCATTCCTACGCTCGACGAACACCATTTGTTGCTCGACGGCTCGCTCACTCATGACGAAGCTCAAGCCCAGCCCTTCGTTTTCAATGACTTCCGCGAAGCCGTCGCCCACTTCAGCGACACAACTACCCTCTACATCCGTCCGTGGGTATACTGGGTTGACAATCCCGATGAGCCGGAAGTGGTCAAAGGCGAAAACGGGCGAGAGCCATTTGGCATTGTTATTCGTGCCAAGAAACTTGACTTCATCGGACTGGCCGAGCGACCAGAGGATGTGGTGCTCGCCGCTCAGCGCGGACAGATGCAGGGAGCTGTCGGCAACTTCACGATGCTCGACATGCACGTTGACGAGCTGACGGTAGAGAATATGACGCTGGGCAACTTCTGTAATGTAGACTTGGACTATCCTCGTCGCCCAGAACTCAGTCGGAAGAAACGCAGCGACGCCATCACTCAGGCACATGTGGGCTATGTTCACGGCCGTAGTCTTTATGCCAAGAAGGTGCGTTTTATCAGCCGACTGAACCTAAACCCGCTGAACGGAGCCAGAGAGAGTATCTACGACAGTTGCCACTTCGAGTGTACTGACGATGCCCTGAACGGCACTGCCCTCTATCGCCACTGCGACTTCGACCTCTACGGACAGAAGCCTTTCTGGAGCACTTTCGGACGTGGGGCGATGTTCGTAGATTGCGACTTCAACGTGAAAAGCGACAATCGCGAGATATACTTCTGCAAGCAGGGTGGCCCTGTGACGGTGGTCAACTGCCGCTATCATGCCCCCTCCGATAGCATATACATTGGCTGGACGGCCTATCCGCAACGCTGGCTCCGCTGCTATCAGAAGAACTTCACACTCAATGGCAAACCCTATCTCATTGGCAACCGCCAACAAGAAAACACCATCATGATGGACTCCATAGCGATGGATATGACTCGGCCACCCTATCTCTCCATCAGCCGTCGTGAAGCAGAGATGCAGGTGGGTGGCGAGCCTGTCACGCTTTCTGTCAAAGCCGACGGTCGTGAGGTAGCTTGGCGAATCCAACCACCTTACGACCAGATTGTCACATTGAGCAACATGACTGGCGACTCAACCATCGTCAGCATAGCGTGCGACGATATTGAAGAACCTTTCTGCATCCCTGTTACAGCCTATGCCGTTGGCGCCAATCCTGCCGTAGCAGTATGTATGGTGACCATCAACCCTTCCCAGCTGCCTCCACCCTCATTCAAAAAAGAGCCTCGTATTAAGATAAAGAAAGGTGTGGCTTGGCTCGACTACGAACTCGACCTGCAGGGTCGACGCGATGAGTCGCACATCATTTGGAGCCGACTGGATACTGATGACTGCCATAAAGAAACGATTCTGGCCTGTAGCAACGACGGACCAATGACTCACTATCGCCTACGGCCTGGTGATATAGGCCGAAGACTGATGGCCACCATACGTCCCGCCCATCATCGCAGCGAACTGGGCAATATGACAGAAACCGTCAGCCAGCCCATCCGTGCCAAAGACGTCGAAGACATCAGGACATACGAAACCGACTTCAGCGACTTCTGGACGGGCTGGTGCCACTCCCTGCTGCCAGACACCTGGCAAGTGGACGGATACAAGCCGCTCGACACATCGGAATACGACTGGAAGTTTGACCCTCAGAAGCGTATGTGGGAGTATGGCGAGGGCTTCAATGGAGCCGTTGGAAAGGGACTTCTGCAGGCTCAGCGAGGTGCCCGACTGATGTACACACCCATTGAGCGCGACTATGACGACATGTCGCTGACGCTGCAAGTCGATCCCACCAAGACTGCCGGTCAGGGCTTTGGCTCGGCCACTGGGCAGTATATGGATGTATGTCTGAAGTTCGACACGCAGACGCTTACTGGCTACGGCCTCCGCATTATCCGCACTGTGAAACATGCCAAAGCTGTCGATTTCTATTTGGTAGCATATAAAAACGGAGTCGTTACCCCCCTGACAGAACCCATCTCCTCCACCTGCTATCGCACAGGCTGCACCATCAGCCTCAACTACGCCAACGGCCTGCTCACCGCTCATGTCGAGACAAAGACGCCCAAGCCTGCAGACTCCACCCTTCCACATCAGGTAGATCTACAGGCTCGCGTTGATGCCAATCACTTTGGCGGCATCCATATCCAGCATACGGGCTCATGTGGCGAAAGCACGACGATGCTCCATTATCTGAAAGCAACATGGTAGCCCTTACTCTGCTGTCAGGTCTTCTATCTGGTCGATGATGTCCTGATACTGGCGCTGGGTCTTGAAGTGGAGTGAGAATCCCCAGATGGCTCCAATAACGCCACCGATACATCCTGCCCAAAAGAGGCCGTTGAAGAAAGCATCTGGATGAAGCTGATAAGACTCGTACATAAACCAGCCAAGAAAGACGATAGCCATAGGGATGCCAATGAGGAGCCAGTTGGCATCGAACTTCTTGGCGCTGGCCATACGGCGACGAACGTCCACGAGGTTGTTGGTCATCATGTTCGAATCGCTTAGTTTTCTGCTGTTATAGAAGGTGCCTCCAAAGCTAACCAACATGACGATGCAGGTGAAAATCCAGAAAGGAATGGAGAAACCGTTTAGCATTACGAATGCCCAGTAGCTGTAGGGAATCATCAGCAGGCATACGGCCATGATGAAGTAGTATCTGCGACTGATGTTGCCTGCGGTGTTCTTCATTGAGTGGCGAATCAGGCGGTCGTTCACTATCTCCTGCTGGTCCAGCTTTTTCTTCAGCGTGTTCATCTGCTGGCGCATATTCTCTAATTCGAAATCATTGTTGTTCATAATGGGTCGTTTTTTAATCGTTAGACATGTTCTTTAACTGTTCTCTGATTCTAAACAGACGTACGCTGACGTTTTTGGCAGTGATGCCGACAATCTGTCCGATTTCCTCGTACGATAGGTTCTCGAGCCAGAGCAGGACAATCGCACGGTCGAAGGGTTGGAGCTTGGAGATGCGCTTGTGGAGCATGTCCACTTGGCGCGTGTCCTCGTCGCGGTCTTCAAAGAGGTTGATGTCCATTGTCAGCCGGACTTCGGATTGGCGTCGCTTCTTTTTCCTGTCAATCGATATACAGGTGTTCAGGGCAACGCGATAAATCCACGTCTTGATGTCACTACGATGCTCGAAGCTCTCGAAACCTTTCCAAAGATTGACTAGTACCTCCTGGAACAAGTCGTTCACCTCGTCGGCATCCTGCGAGAACATGTAGCACACGGTGTAGATGGTGCTCTTTTGTTCCGCTACGGTTTGCGCAAACTGTCTTTCTAATGTTGTCATTGTCTCATCTGTTTTTTTGAATCATTGACTTTCGTCGAAAATACTCACGCTCGGATTTCTGCAAATACATTTGCGAAACCGCTCGCTTAATCGTATCTTTTACCCATTAGACGCAGCACGTTTACGAAAAACTACACGCTTTTCTTCTTTTTTTTCTTTCTTTCAATTATCCTATTATAAAACTGTCGAATCATTGTTCTGGGAACTGCTGATAGATGCGCAGACCATAGTCGGCGCTAGCAGCATAAATATACTCCATGATATCGCTGGTATCGTGCTCATAGTCGATAGCCGCCTGCGAGCGCAACCAGAAGATAAACTCCACACAGCACCCTGCCTGTGCCGCCTCTGCCTGACGTACAAGTGGATTCTTTTCACCAATCACCTTCGGATTGTCGCGAAGCCATTGCTCGATATGATGGCGGAACTTGGTGATATTGGCCACTCCGTCGTCACCAACTGTGAGCGAACGGAAATCGAAATACACCTTCCTAACCTGTTTGCGGCCCTCACGTTGTTCCATTCCCAACCAGTTTTGGAACGAGCCATCAACCAGCGTCTGTGGCGTGACGGTGATGATGGTATTATCGAAGTTGCGTATCTTCACCGTCGTCAGGCTGATCTCCTCCACCCTTCCGTTGGCGCCGGCAGAAGGCACGGTTACCCAATCGCCGATGTGAATCATATCATTATTGGTCAAACGGATGCCTGCCACCAGACCTTTGATAGTATCCTGGAAAGCGAGCATCAGGATGGCTGAGGCCGCACCAAGTCCGGCAAACAGCGTCGTGGGGTCTTTATTGATGATGATGGCGATGATTACGATGACAGCAATGAAGACTACGATGATCTTCAAGACGCCGCAGATGGAATAAAGATATTGCTGGTGCGCCGTCCGAGGCCCGTCTTCTAGCAATTTGAAAGAGTCGGCAAATACAATCAGCGTGCGCACGGCCATCACAGTGATATAAATGGCCGTGAGACGGGTCAGTACTTCACGAACTGTCGGGAAATCGTAGAACGTCCAGGGCAACAGCATCCAGATGACAATCGCTGGCACGATGCTACACGCCGTCATCAGCACCTTGCGATTGAAGATGACGTCGTCCCACTTCGCCTCCGTCTTCTTTGTCAGTCGCAATACAATCGGCACCAGTATCTTCTGACACAGCAGCCCAGCCACCACAGCCAGCAATATAGCCAGTATGACCAGTACTGCATGGGTGACATACGCCACGCCGTCTCCCTCCAAACCGCAGGCCTCCACCACCTGCCGAACCCATAACTGAATCTTATCCATTATCTATTGTAAACTTTGATCGACCCCATTCATCTACGGCACTATTTATTCAGAATCTGCTCGGCATGTTCCTTGGTCTTAACCTGCTTGCCGGCAAAGATCTGCTCGATGATGCCCTCTTCATTAATAATAAAGGTAGTGCGGATGGTGCCCTCGGTCTTCTTGCCGTACATCACCTTCTCGCCCCAGGCACCCATCGCCTGCAACAGCGTTTTATCAACATCGGCAATCAGCGGGAAAGGCAGTTCGTGCATCTCCTTGAACTTCACGTGAGAAGCGGCCGAGTCTTTGCTGACGCCTACCACTTCGTAGCCCGCACCTTGCAGTTCGCCATAATGGTCTCTCAAACTGCAAGCCTCAGCCGTACAACCGCTGGTATTGTCCTTCGGATAGAAATACAGCACCAACTTACGTCCCTTGTAATCACTCAGACGGATGTCCCGTCCCTGTTCGTCTTTGCCCAGAATCTCGGGCGCCTTGTCTCCAATGTTCATAGTCATGATCTGTTAGATAATGCTGCAAAGTTACAACTTTTCTCTAAACAAAACAAATATCTCTATGAGAAAATGAGGTTATATCCGACAAATACGCTGGTCGAAATCTTTGGCTCGCCGAATTTGCAGTTTACAATATGGTTTCCATCGTTGTTTTCTGAACCTGCATTCCCATGTTTCTATAGAAACTTAATGCAGCCTCGTTGCCCTCCCAGACGTTAAGAGTGATGTGATGGCAACCTATAGAACGGGCGTAGTCTCGTACATATTCATAAAGAGATTTCCCTACATGTTTGCCGCGAGCCTTCTCGTCCACGCAGATATCGTCAATATATAGCGTCTTGACATCCTCTAACAATTTGTGACCCTTCACTTCAGAAACCTGACAGAAGGCATAGCCTCGCACCTCTCCGTCATCGTAGACAAAGATGGGCTTACTCTCGTCGTTGAGCAGGCTTTCCAATTCCTGCTCATCATACTTTGTTGTATAGGGTTTAAACAAGTCTGGGCGTAGCACGTGATGCACCATATTCACCTGATGCAAGAGTTCTATGATACGCTTAATGTCATTTTTGTTTGCTGGTCTTATCATTGTTTTTTCTTCATTTAGTTTTTGCAAAGGTAAGCAAATTCATCATAATTCCATAGTATTTGCGCCATTTTTTTCGGATAACGACTGATATTTATCAAAAACTCCGTACCTTTGAGCTATGCTCGAAGGCACTCCCGCTCGGGAATACTCAAAATATTTTGGGTATTTCGCTCGCTTATTCGTACCTTTGCACCCATGATTGTAGCAAACATGAATCTCCATGAGGTCTACGACACGCTCATGGGAGAGATGCCGAAACTGGACTGGAAACGTGATACCCTGCTTTCCAAGGCTGTCAAGGAGATGAACAGGCGGATGAGTTTTCAGAACTATGTGATGTATGACTACAAGGTCCCCTCATCCAACAACCAGTACATCATCTATTTCTATCGCGAACACCCATTCGGACCTATCCTGTCGGGCTATCTCTGCGTCTTGTTCGACGGCACCTGTTTCTTCACCACCTTCATGCCGCTGTCTGATATGTCGAAGAGCCAGCAAGAAGCCATCTTTGAGGAATGCATGAAGGATATTGATAACTTGAATTCTTAACATTTCCCACCTTCACTCTTGATCGACGAACCTGATGGTTTGCGTCCTGACATCCATCTCTTTGATGATGGCTATTGACTCCACATGGTAGCCCTCGTCCCGCAATAGGCGTCCCCCTTTTTGGTAGCCCTTCTCGATGGCTATGCCGATGCCTGCCAGTGTTGCTCCTGCCTGGCGTACGATGTCAATCAGGGCGTGGGTTGCTTCACTCTCTGCCAAAAAGTCGTCCACTATAAGCACATGATCGGCAGGAGAGAGATACGGTTTAGACACATAAACCGAGTGCCGCCGGTTTTCTGTGAAAGAGAATGCGTGTGATACGTATTTGTCATCAATGCTGTTGATGGTCAGACACTTCTTGGCAAAGACGAAAGGTACATGGAGATAATGCGCCAGCATGGTAGCAATGGCAATGCCACTGGCCTCGATGGTCAAAATCTTGGTGATCTTGACGCCCTCAAACCTTCGCTGCAGCTCCTGCGCCATAAAGCGCATTGCATCTATGTCAACCTGATGGTTTAGGAAACTGTCAACTTTCAGAACGTTTCCCGGCAGGATAATACCATCCTGCATTATTTTCTCTTCCAAGTAGTTCATCGCTGCTTTTTTGGGGCAAAGGTACGCATTTCCTCCCGACAAAACAAATATCTCAATGAAAAATTGCTGTTTACCCCTCACCCCTCACTCAAATCGTTGGGAATGACGATATATAAAGGGCTCATAATGAGTGAGGGGTGTCTCTAGCCCCTCACTCACCCTACACTCATCCCTCACTAATTGCTATAGGTTCATCTACTCTTATGGTTTTGGGCTATAGATTTGTTCAGCAATCTCATTAATACAAACCATCAGTCCGTGCCTATCGGACAGCCTGTCCGCACCTTGCGGACTCAGAGTTCTCTGACCACGGTCAGAGTGTGGCGTTGCAATCGCTCCTTACGGACTAACGACGAGCAAGAAGCCGCTTTCCTGTGAACAAGAAGCAGACTGTCCGTTAGCTTCCTTTGCGTTCCTTATTGACTTCAAGGTGACTTGAGTGAGGGGTCAGTGAGGGGTGAGTGAAGGGTCAAGCCTACCCCTCACTGGCTCTCATCCCCTCTCTACAAAGGCATTCTCAGAGATTTGAGTGAGGGGTGAGGGGTTGTCACGTGATAGTCGTCCAAAATCAGAAAACGTCAGGTATACCTTAAGCTTGGAACCGCTAAACTCCGAGTTTACCGGCACTAAAATGCAATACTCCGAAAGAAATTTTGAATACTCTTGGAGTATTTTCGATTACTCCGATAGTATTAATTCTGACACCCTCCCTGCTAACCGCCACTCTGCTCCTTGCTGTCGGCTTGACACTTCCCTGTTGTCGGCCACACAGCAGGGAGCAGAGCGCCGTTCAGCCCGTAAGGTGATGGGACGAGCAGATGCCCCGTTTTTACTGCCTAAGGTAACGGCGGCTGTTACCTTAGTTAACGTTGCGTGTTACCTAAAGTAATGGACTACGTTACCCGTGATCCACAAAGCTTGCATGAGATATTACTCCGAAAGAAATTTTGAATACTTAATTCTAGAAACTTGGTTCCTGAGTGCCTCGAAGAAAAACAATCCGACCGTCCTCGTCTTTGAAATAAAAACCTTCGAAACGAAGCGTTGTTTCGTCGGCATAGTCGAAAGTGGCAATGTTGGAATAAGCCATGTATTCGCTATTTGCACCCTCATATTTGGCATTCAGTAACAGACAATTCCGTTTCTCACCAGCCATACCTTCCGGGCTGTAGTAACTCAGTTTCCATGTACCAGAGAAAGTCCCTTCCAAAGGCTCCACGCTCTCCCAATCGGTATAGCGTTGTTCACCCTCAATGGTGACGACTTTGCGGCTCTGCCATTTGCGCATTCCAGACAGTGTTCCGTCAGTGTTAAACGTTAGCTGCTCAAAAAAGCGTTCCGTGTCACTGATGTTCTCATAGTGCCATGTACCAATCATCATCGGCCCGTACTGCTTCTGCAACTGCTCCGTCTTCTCGTGCGCTTCCTCGTCAGCCCATTGCGGGTCGCTGCTACAAGAAGAGAGGAAGAATATAGCAGCAGTCATCACGAGGATGTTTCTCCAGATTTTCATTGTTTTCATATTCCTATTTGATAAATCCATCTGTTTATATAAACGCTGGTCATCAGGAATATTGTAAAATTAGGCGTTAATTGTTCTTAATTTAGGGGGAACGAGATGGTGAAGGCGATTTGCGAGCCTTCAGCCTAAAAAGAACAGGCTGACGCCAATGACGGAGATAAAGGCGCCAACAATAGCCTTCCAGGTAATCTTCTCATGGAAGAGCCAATATGAGGGCAGAAGGATGATGATGGGCGTCATTGCCATCAGCGTGGAGGCGATGCCTGCTGCCGTATATTGTACTGCCATCAGCGAGAAGCCAACACCCACGAAGGGACCGAAGATGGTGGTAGCCGTAGCAACGGTAAGTCCTTTCCTATCGTGCATAGCCTCGCGTAAAGGGGCCATTCCATTGCGATAATATAATAATAAGGTGAAACCTATGATACCAGCAATGCAACGGTAGAAATTAGCGCTGAAGGGTACTAACCATTCAGGTACATCCATCTCCGCTAAAGCGGCCACGTCGTAATGGTCCATACCGATCTTGCTCAATACCAATCCCACACCTTGACACACAGCCGCTCCAATGGCATAGAGGACACCATCAACGGGGAGCTTCAAGGACACCTTATGATGTTCACCTCGTCCAAGTACGGAAATACTGATTCCGGCAAGCGTTACCAGCATCGCCAGAATGCTCATCGCCGTCATCTGTTGCCCTAGCGTCACCCAGGCCATCAGGGCTGCCGACAGCGGGGCCAACGTCATAAAGAGCTGCCCATAACGCGAACCTATAATAATATAGCATTGAAAGAGGCAGAAATCACCAATGACATAACCCACCAATCCAGACAGCAGCATCCACCCAGCTGCCTCTGTCGAGACACCTGTGGGTAACGGATGGCCCGTCACCACCAGAAATAACACCAGCGAGAACACCAATGCCAGCGCCATTCGCAGCACATTCAACGTCAGATTGCCCAGCCGCTTCGAGCCGAACTCGCTAAGCAGCGCCGTCGCCGTCCACGAGAATGCCACGCCAATAGATATTAATTCACCTAAATAAGTCATAGTTCAGTTTGTTTAGTACCAGTATCGAATCACTGCTCAGGGAACTGCTGATAGATGCGCAAACCATAGTCAGAGCTGGCAGCATAGATATACTCCATGATATCGCTGGTATCGTGCTCATAGTCTATAGCAGCCTGCGAGCGCAACCAGAAGATAAACTCCACACAGCAGCCTGCCTGTGCCGCCTCTGCCTGGCGCACAAGCGGATTCTTCTCACCGATTACCTTCGGATTATCGCAAAGCCATTGCTCGATATGATGTCGGAACTTGGTGATATTGGCCACTCCGTCGTCACCAACTGTGAGCGAACGGAAATCGAAATACACCTTCCTAACCTGCTTGCGGCCCTCGCGCTGCTCCATCCCCAGCCAGTTCTGGAACGAGCCGTCTACCAGCGTCTGTGGCGTAACGGTGATGATAGTATTATCAAAATTGCGTATCTTTACCGTTGTCAGGCTGATTTCCTCCACCCTTCCGTTGGCACCGGCAGAGGGAACAGTCACCCAGTCGCCAATGTGGATCATGTCGTTATTGGTCAGTCGGATGCCAGCCACCAAGCCCTTGATGGTGTCCTGAAAGGCCAGCATGAGTACAGCCGAAGCAGCACCAAGACCAGCGAACAACGATGTCGGGTCTTTGTCGATGACAATAGCAATGATTACGATGACAGCAACAAAGATGACGATAATCTTCATGATGCCACAAATGGAATAGAGATACTGTTGGCGAGCCGTTCGCTTACCATCCTCGAGTTGTTTAAATGAATCAGCGAAAACAATCAGGGTTCGAACCGTCATCACAGTGATATAGATGGCTGTAAGACGGGCCAGCACTTCACGAACGGTGGGGAAATCGTAGAACGTCCAAGGCAGCAACTGCCAAATGACGATGGCGGGTATGATGCTACATGCTGAGAGCAGCACCTTACGACTGAAAATGACATCGTCCCACTTGGCCTCTGTCTTTCTGGTCAACCGCAATACGATGGGCACCAGTATCCTGCGACACAACAAACCTGCCAAGACGGCAAGCAGGATTGCAATTACCACCAAGACGGCATGACTAGCATACGCCACGCCAGCACCCTCTAATCCACAGGCTTCAACCAACTGCTGAACCCATAACTGTATTTTATCCATTGCCTCATATTTTTATTATGGGCGCAAAGTTACACATTATTTATCTGATAACGCGTGTTTTTTAAGAAAAAATGCCGTTCTGCCAACTTAAATGCCCGAGACCACAAAACGGGCTCCCTTGGTATATGTCTGGTCGAGGAAGAGGTCGTAACCCATTGAGATGGCAAGGCGACGGGCCAGAGGCAGACCAATGCCCAGGCTGTGTTCATCAGGCGAGAGACGGACGAAGGGGTCGAAGATGCGTTCTGCATCTGAGGCAGGAATAACCGGACCTTCATTGCTGACTGATATGGCATAAGTACCGTCTGCATTGGCATGACAACTCATCAGCACAGTACCGCCAGTGGCATACTTGTCAGCATTGTCGAGCAGGCAGTTCAGCAGCTCCTGCAACAAGGGGTTGGTATTCACCATCACGTCGTCATCCACCTCAGTCTTAAACTCTGTGGTCAGCACGCGCTGCTTTTCTACAGCCGAGGGGTGCAGGTCGTAACTGTTCAGGATGGAGTGCACCTCTTCGTTGAGCCCTATTCTGTCTGGCTTAGGTGAGGGGATATCGTCGTTATAGATACTGAACAGGATAAGCTGATGGGCAGAGGTGGCCACACGGTAGGCATCGCGGCAAACGCTGGCTCGCAACTGCATATATTCATCGTGAGGAATCTGTCCGTTCCCATCGATAATCACCTCCGACGTGTTGATCAAGGTAATCAGTGGGGAGCGAAGGGCATCCATACACACCAGCTTCTCCTCGTCGGAGATGCCGACTGTTCCCCTGGCATAGGAGTCGAGCACAGGATCCATCAGCGACTCTATGGTACGGGCAGCAGTGAGGATGTCGTTGTAGCGCTTGGGGCGTTCATCCGGATTCAGGATAAAATCAGGATTGTTGAAAATACGAGCATAGCCTCTCAGCACATTGATGGGCGACTTCAACTTCTCCTGTATCGTAGTGACAAAGGCACGACGGATGGCCTGTCCAGCCTCAGTACGTCTGCGTGACTCCTGCAACTGAAGGAACTGCTCACTCAATCGGCGATTCTTCTTGTGCCGAAAAACAAGCATGCCGATGAGCAAACCAATGATAGTCAATGCCATCAGTCCTACTACCAGCAATTGAATATGTCGTATTTTAGCTTTTTCCTGCTCTGCCTGAAGCTGGTCGATGTCACGTGCCATATCAGTCATATGCAACTCCAGCGCTTCGCGCTCGGCAATGAGTTGAAGGCTGTCCTTCAGTTCTGAGGCACGAAAGGCCTGCTTCCAGTCGCCCATCTGCTCATAGACATTGATGCGTAGCTCTGTAGCTGTCAAGGGCACATCAATAGAGTCGCACCAGGCAAGGGCACTCTGGTAGTCTTTCCGTATAAGACTATGACAGACCATCACTTGCTGGAGGTTTGTCGCATTGAACTGTTCTGGCTGATTGTGGCGAATGCTGTCATACTTGGTGAAATAACGCTCAAAGGCCTCGTAGTCCCTCATCTTGTTAGCGATGATGCAACGGTAGCCCAGCACACCACTCTCGTACATCGGGTTCTCGAGCATCTGCTGAGGCAGGCTGTCAAGACATGCCATCGCCTCGGCGGGACGCTTAAAACTAAGCGACTGCGCTATAGAGAGGTAGGAATTGAATACCGACACAGGGTCCTTCTCGACATCGATGCCCTGCAAGGCGCGTCGGAAGAACTTCTCACCCATCTCAGGCTGGTTGCGACCGTTATAGAAAAAACCCAATGACATGTTGGCAATATATAGATAGTCCTCTTGATGGCGCTCCTTGATATCGTCTGTAATGTAGTTAATATCGGCGAAGGCACGATGGAAGTACCTGTGGTTCACATTATAGATAACACGGTTCATCCACGTACGATAGTATTTTTCCCAGTCCTTGCGCCCCTCCAGATACTCCATGAATGCCTCGTGAGCTTCGTAGAAGTCTGAATCGCTGCCACTGACCTGCGTCTCATAGAGGCGCTGAACCATAGCCTGCTCTTGTTCCTGGGGTTGCTGCTTCTCCTGGTCGGCAGGCTTCTGACGGGCAGTGAGCGTTACACTTACCGTCAACAGGAGTGCTATAAATAATATCTTTCTCATTGCTATATATGATTTCATTTTGATTCAGCCGTCAAGTCTCTTGCCTGTTTCCAGATTCAAAGATGGAAAAAGCGAAGCAAAGATAACAAAAAAATTTGGGAAGCGCAACCTTCAAGAAGCCCTTTACATCAGATTTTGCATATTCTGAGACTATTTTTGCATATTCTGTGAATAGCAAGATGAAATACAATCCATCGCCACTAGTTTATGGGGTTACTTTTCAACATTACGCATCCACTTCATGACCGTCTGACCCATACGCTGCTTGAAAGCTGTAGCAAAAGTGCTATAGCTCCTGAAGCCACTCTCCTGAGCCAATTGCTGAGCAGTGAAAGAGCGATCAGCAGCAACAGCCTCTTGGTAGAGTCGCACGAAGTGCTGGATGCGCAGACCATTAATATAGGCATTGTAGGTGGTATCCTGTCGTGTAAAATATAGGCTGAGATAATAACGGTTGGTACCGATGGCCTTGCTGAGTTCATTGAGTGTGATGTCTTTCCGCAAGTAGAGTTGTCCACCCTCGCAATACTGCTCCAACAATAATCCGATGTTGCCAGGAATGGTGGTCTGGGACGCACTGGAATGTAAGACCATCACCTCCTCCAAGCCCGTTGCCTCAGTGATGTCATCGTTGTCATCATTGTTATCCAAAGCCTGCAACGTCTCCACACGCCAAAGCAAAATAACGACAACCAAATAATCGAACGTTTGTAGGACATACTCGTAAGTCATGCCGCTACTAGAGTACACGTAAAAACTAAGAACTATCAGACAGAAAGCCAGTATCAGAAAACTCTGCCATACCTCCTTATGCTCCAAATCGGCATAATTATGGCGGAGCCATAGACTATACTGCCTAACCGCATACGCCATATATATAAATATAACAATGGTTATCAACATGAAATAGCCTTGCACCCAGGACACAAGGACTAAGTCATGACGATATGCAATCACTGCAAATAAGGCTGCAACAGGCAACGAGGCAAAGACAAAAGGCCAGAGCGGGCGACGACGGTCTTGCAACATGGCGAGCAGCATACCCATTATAAAAGGTATCAGTACCACGAAGTCAAGCCCCGCAGCCACGATGAGATTTATCAAAGGATTGCCAAAGAGGAGACTGTACTTGACTAACACGAACCACGATATATGGCTCATCACCATAATCGCAAAGAAAGCAGCAACCCAACGACGCAGTCGCAGAGGAGGCGTAACCTCAGGCGCAATAGCATTGCTACGACGGAACAACAAATAGATGCAGGCAATGAGCGCAAATACCATTGACCCGCCATAGACCATTATGTAAAGTGAATCTGAAAAGACTTGCTGTTGGTCGTACATATTAATATATTAGTCCTATGCTTCTAATAAAACTACTGCAAAAGTACAACTTTTCCGTCGATAAAACAAATATTTCTATGAGAAAATTGTTATTTACTGACACTAAAATGCAATACTCCGAATGAAATTTCAAATACTCCAAAAGTATTTCCGCTTACTCCGATAGTATTGCCACAATTACTTAGGCTGTAGCTTCCTGTTGCAACTGAAGACACCTTTTCCATCGAAACATTGTGCTCATGCCGTGCACGGAAGGGTTAAATATTCATGTCTCATCAACAAAAAGAGCACCGCAGGAGATATGCGGCGCTCTTATAATAATAATGTACGTGCGATTAGTCTGCCTGAAAGCCTTGACTAAAATGCACCTTTTAATCAGCCAGCTTGGCCTTGATCATCTCGCGGTTGAGGCGAGCGATGTTAGCGATGGTCTCGTTCTTAGGACAAACTGCCTCGCAGGCGCGAGTGTTAGTACAGTTACCAAAGCCGAGCTCATCCATCTTGGCAATCATGTTCTTAACACGACGGGCAGCCTCTACACGACCCTGTGGGAGCAGTGCCAGCTGGCTAACCTTAGATGATACGAACAGCATGGCAGAACCATTCTTACAAGCAGCTACGCAAGCTCCACAGCCGATGCAAGATGCGCAGTCCATTGCCTCGTCGGCATCCTCCTTAGGAATCAGGATAGCGTTAGCATCCTGAGCCTGACCTGTGCGGATAGTGGTGTAACCACCGGCCTGGATAATCTTATCGAAGGCACCACGGTCAACCATACAGTCCTTAATTACAGGGAAGGCTGCTGAACGCCAAGGCTCTACGGTGATAACGTCGCCATCGTTGAAACGGCGCATGTAGAGCTGACATGTGGTAGCACCACGCTCGGTCAGTCCGTGAGGTGTACCGTTGATGTAGAGCGAGCACATACCGCAGATACCCTCGCGGCAGTCGTGGTCGAATACGAAGGGCTCCTTGCCTTCGTTGATGAGCTCCTCGTTCAGGATGTCGAGCATCTCGAGGAACGAGGTATCATCGGGAATATCGTGCATCTCGTGGGTGTCGAAATGTCCCTGGTCCTTGGGGCCGTTCTGGCGCCAGAACTTAATTGTAAATGAAATATTTCTTGCCATAATTACAAATCCTTCTTAGTTCTTATAGTTACGTGTCTGTACCTTGATTGCCTCGTACTCCAGTGGCTCCTTAATGAGCTCAGGCTCGTTGCCCTTGCCTTTGTACTCCCAGCAGCCTACATAGAAGTAGTTCTCATCGTCGCGCTTAGCCTCGCCTTCCTCGGTCTGATACTCCTCACGGAAGTGACCACCGCAAGACTCGTTACGAGAGAGAGCATCGAATGCTACGAGCTGACCCATGGTGAAGAAGTCACGGAGGTGGATAGCCTTGTCAAGCTCTACGTTCAGGCCCTCCTTAGAGCCAGGCACGAACAGGTTGGTATCGAACTCCTTCTCGAGCTCGTGCATCTTCTTCAGACCTTCTTTCAGGCCCTCAGCAGTGCGGCCCATGCCGACATACTCCCACATGATGTGACCCAGCTCCTTGTGGATTGAGTCAACAGAGCGCTTACCCTTGATGTTCATCAGACGGTCAATCTCTGCCTGAACACCCTTCTCAGCCTCGTCGAACTCAGGACGGTCTGTAGGAATCTTCGGCCAAACAGCCTGATCAGCCAGATAGTTCTGGATTGTGTAAGGCAGCACGAAGTAACCATCGGCCAGACCCTGCATCAGAGCCGAAGCACCGAGGCGGTTAGCACCGTGGTCAGAGAAGTTACACTCACCGATAGCGAAGAGACCAGGAATCGTGGTCTGCAGCTCGTAGTCAACCCAGATACCACCCATAGTGTAGTGGATAGCAGGATAAATCATCATGGGCTTGTAGTACTTCACGCCATTGATCTCATTGGCCACGTCGCCAGGGAATACGTCGGTAATCTCCTCGTACATCTCGAACAGGTTACCATAACGCTGCATGATAACATCAAGACCCAGACGGTTGATTGACTCAGAGAAATCCAGGAATACAGCCAGACCAGTGTTGTTTACGCCGAAGCCCTTGTCGCAACGCTCCTTAGCTGCACGGCTGGCAACGTCGCGTGGTACGAGGTTACCGAATGCAGGATAACGGCGCTCCAAATAGTAGTCACGGTCTTCCTCAGGAATCTCCCACCCCTGCTTGGTACCAGCCTGTAGAGCCTTGGCATCTTCGAGCTTCTTGGGTACCCAGATACGACCATCGTTACGCAGCGACTCTGACATCAGAGTAAGCTTTGACTGCTTGTCGCCGTGAACGGGGATACATGTTGGATGAATCTGAACGTATGATGGGTTTGCAAAGTAAGCACCCTTGCGGTAGCACTGAACAGCAGCGGTACAGTTACAACCCATAGCGTTGGTAGAGAGGAAGTAAGTGTTACCGTAACCACCAGTAGCGATAACTACAGCGTTAGCTGAGAAGCGCTCCAGCTTACCAGTAACCAGGTTCTTAGCGATGATACCGCGAGCGCGGCCATCAACAATAACTACATCCTCCATCTCGTAACGGGTGTAGAGCTTTACCTTACCAGCGTTAACCTGGCAGCTCAGTGAGCTGTAAGCACCAAGCAGCAGCTGCTGACCGGTCTGACCCTTAGCGTAGAATGTACGGCTTACCTGAGCACCACCGAACGAACGGTTAGCCAGCATACCACCGTACTCACGAGCGAAAGGTACGCCCTGAGCTACACACTGGTCGATAATATTGTTAGAAACCTCGGCCAGACGATATACGTTAGCCTCGCGAGCACGATAGTCACCACCCTTCACGGTGTCGTAGAACAGACGATAGACCGAGTCACCATCGTTCTGATAGTTCTTGGCGGCATTGATACCACCCTGTGCGGCGATAGAGTGAGCGCGACGAGGAGAATCCTGAATACACAGGTTGATAACGTTGAAGCCCATCTCACCGAGTGATGCAGCTGCAGAAGCACCAGCCAGACCGGTACCTACTACAATCACGTCGAGTTTCAGCTTGTTCTTTGGGTTAACCAAACGCTGGTGAGCCTTATATTCCTTCCATTTCTCAGGCACTGGTCCTGCAGGAATCTTTGAATCTAATACTTTTGCCATAATCTTCTAGAATTTTAAAAAGTTGATAATTAGCAGCAGCTGAGACTAGGTGCACAACCGAATGCGAAAGCCAAAACTACAATGAGGAACAACAGCATGAGTACTGAAACGTAGATCATACCAATGCACTGCCAGCGCTTGAGCCAAACCTTGCCGCTTACGCCAAGAGTCTGCATAGCTGACCAGAATCCATGAGTGAGATGGAACCAGATAGCTACAAGCCAAACAACGTAGATAACTACGAATACAGGATTAGAGAAAGTCTCCTTAATCCAACCGAAACCGTCAGTAGGACTGATGGCTGGCATAGCACCTACAAGCTCTGCGAACATCATGTTGTACCAGAAGTTCCACAGGTGAACCAGCAAACCGATGCAGATGATGAGACCCAGAACGAGCATGTTCTTTGAAGCCCACTCTACCTTGCCGGCGTTAACCTGTGTAGCCACCTCATAGCGATTGTCACCGCGGGCGGTACGGTTCTGCGCAGTCAGAATGAAAGCGTAGACGATGTGAAGTACTGCCAAGGCAGCCAAACCAAGTGTTGCTACAACAGCATACCAGTTGGCACCCAGGAATTCGCAAATCATGTTGTAACCCTCTTCCGAGAACAGCGCCACTACGTTCATGCAACCGTGGAAGGTCAGGAACAGAATGAGCGCAATGCCCGTAACAGACATTACAACTTTTCTACCAATTGATGAATTGAATAACCACATAAGTTGTTGAGTTTTAATGAATTATTGAATGTTATATACTTACTTGTTAGTACGTGCTCACGCGATTAGGGGACAAAGATAGTCAAAAATGGCGATATATACAAGTGTTTTTGCGAAAAAATACGTATTTTTTGTAAATTGCGCGTTTTTCGCGTAGTTTTTTGTAAATTTGCTGCGTCTAATGGGCAAAAGATTCAAAAAACAGATGAAACAATGAATGCATTAGAAAAGCAGTTTGCACAAACAGTTGCAGAACACAAAAGCACCATCTACACAGTGTGCTACATGTTCTCGCAAGATGCCGACGAGGTGAACGACCTGTTCCAGGAAGTACTAGTGAATCTTTGGAAGGGTTTCGAGAACTTCGAGCATCGCAGTGACATCAAAACGTGGATTTATCGCGTTGCTCTTAACACCTGTATCTCTATCGACAGAAAGAAGCGACGCGCAGCCACAGCCCGACTGACAATGGACATCAACCTGTTTGAAGATCGCGATGAGGACACTAAGCAAGTGGATATGCTCCACAAGCGCATCTCTAAGTTGCAACCATTCGACCGCGCGATTGTCCTACTCTGGCTCGAGAACCTATCGTACGAGGAGATCGGACAGATTGTCGGTATCACTACAAAGAACGTCAGCGTTCGTCTGTTTAGAATCCGTGAGCAGTTAAAACAAATGTCAAACGATTAAAAAACGCCCCCATTATGAACAACAATTTTGAAAACAACTTGAACGAGACCCAGTTTGAGGATATGCGCCAGCAGTTGAACACGCTTAAGAAGAAACTGGATGAGCAGGAAATAGTAAACGACCGCCTGATACGTCGTTCGATGCGGAATCAGGTTAATAACATCACGCGCCGATACTACTTAATTATAGCGCTTTGTGTGATGATGGTGCCTTACGGCTATTGGGCCTTTGTGGTACTGAGTCACCTATCTGTTACATTCTGGATTGCTACTAGCATCTTCATGCTGATATGCGGTGGAGCTACCTTCTACAACTGTCAGAAGATTAACGATCAGAATATGATGAGTCGTAGCCTGGTAGAGGCACACCGAAAAGTGGCCAGCGCTAAAAAATTCGAATCAAACTGGTTGATGTTTGGTATTCCCGCCGTTGTTGTTTGGCTGTGCTGGTTCTTCTATGAACTCTATCTGATGAATAACGAAGCCATTGCACAGGGGCTTTTCGTAGGTGGATGCGTTGGCGCTTTAATTGGAGCAATATGCGGAATCAGAATTCACCTCAAGACTCAACGTCAATACCAGGATATCATCGATCAGATAGAGGATCTGACAGCAGAACAGTAGAAGGCGTCCAAAGGTAACGTTTCATATCTACAAATCCATTAGCCTTGAAACAAACGCCTTCTTCTTCAAGCAAAGGCCGCTGACGGCTCCACCCAGGAGCTGTGCGGCCTTCTTTATTTACCACACGATGACAAGGGAGTTTTTCTGCACCTGGAGAATATCGCAAGGTTCTACCAACCATTCGAGAATGACTTGGCCATCCTGCTAAAGCAGCAATATCGCCATAGGTCATAACTCGTCCACGAGGTATCTGACTAACGATATTAAGCACATCATCACAGAAAGTCCGTGCTTGTTCGGGAGTCATTCTATCCGGATAATCCTTCATCTAATACAGTGTATTTTGCAATTAATAGTCGAATTAATCATGCGCTCTGCAAGGCGCTCGTTTCTTAGTTCTTTTGGAGTCATATCACATTTTTATTAGTAAGTCGGTGCAAAAATACAAAATTATTCGTATCTTTGCAACCGTAATAATAAAAAAAGAGATTTATATGAAGAAACTGTTTTTAATCTTGATGCTCGCTGCCTCAATTACTATTGGTTGGGCACAGAGTGGAAGCAATGATGCGTTTATGACGATCGAGGTTGATGGTTTCCATCACACACTTGAAAACAGCGGCGATGACTGTGTGCTTGTAGATGTCCGCACACCAGAAGAATTTAAAGAGGGGCATCTTAAAGGAGCAATAAACATCGATGTAAAGGACAGTATTAACTTTATGAAGAATGCCATTGAGCAACTGCCTAAGAATAAGACAGTTATGGTTTATTGCCGAAGTGGACGCCGTAGTGCTATGGCAGCTGGTAAGCTGGCAGCAGAGGGATACTTTGTTTTCAACCTCGAAGGCGGTTACAAGGCTTGGACTGAAGCAGGAAAGGAGACAGAGAAGTGATATTAAAGTATGATGTCATCGTCATAGGCGGTGGCCATGCTGGTTGCGAGGCGGCTTGTGCTTCGGCCAACATGGGCGCCAAGACCTGTTTGGTGACGATGGATATGAATAAAATTGCACAAATGTCGTGCAATCCTGCTATAGGCGGAATCGCTAAAGGTCAGATAGTCAGAGAGATAGACGCACTTGGCGGTCAGATGGGACTGGTAACAGATGCTACGTCCATACAATTCAGAATGCTGAACGTTGGCAAGGGACCAGCCGTATGGAGTCCTCGTGCACAATGCGATCGTGGCAAATTCATTTGGGAATGGCGCAAACATATCGATGAAACCGAGAATTTAGATGTCTGGCAGGATCAGGCCGACGAGCTGATTGTGGAAGACAAGAAGGCTGTTGGCGTTAGAACTATTTGGGGTACCGAGATTTATGCAAAGAGCGTAGTCATCACCGCAGGTACATTCCTTAATGGCTTAATGCACATCGGACGAAAAATGGTTCCTGGTGGTCGCATAGCAGAACCCGCTGTAGCCCATTTCACCGAGAGTATTACGCGACATGGGGTAGTTTCTGCTCGCATGAAGACAGGAACACCTGTTCGTATCGACAAACGATCGGTTCATTTTGAAGACCTTGAAGAACAGCCAGGCGAGTATCGTCCATACCAGTTCTCATATATGAATAAAGGTGGCGCACTGAAACAGTTGCCTTGTTGGACGGTGAACACAAATGACGAAGTTCATGAGATTCTGAAGAGCGGATTGGCGGATTCACCGCTATATAATGGCCAGATTCAATCGATTGGTCCGCGTTATTGTCCTTCTATCGAGACAAAGCTTGTAACCTTCCCTGATAGAGATAAGCACCCGCTGTTTCTTGAACCAGAAGGTGAGGACACCAATGAGATGTATCTTAATGGATTCTCTTCGTCGCTGCCAATGGATGTGCAGATTGAGGCGCTGAAGAAAATGCCAGCTTTCCGCGATGTAAAGGTTTACCGCCCGGGCTATGCAATAGAATACGATTTCTTCGATCCTACCCAACTGAATCATTCGTTGGAATCGAAGATTATCGAAGGCTTGTTTATGGCCGGACAGGTTAACGGCACAACAGGTTATGAGGAAGCCGGAGGTCAGGGAACCTTGGCAGGAATCAATGCAGCACTTAAAGCTGGTTGTGCTGGTAGCGATATTGATGATGCTAACAAGCAATTCATTTTGCATCGCGATGAAGCATATATTGGCGTATTAATCGATGATTTGGTGACAAAAGGCGTGGATGAGCCTTATCGTATGTTCACTTCAAGAGCCGAATATCGCATTCTGCTGCGACAGGATGATGCTGATGCGCGATTGACTGAGAAAGGATATGAGTTAGGTATCGTGAAGAAAGACCGCTACGACTGGTGGATGCAAAAGAAGCAGGCTATCGAAGAAATCGAGAACTTCTGCCAGAATTTTGCGATAAAACCAAAACTGATAAATCCATCACTCGAAGCGCTTGGCACTACCCCACTCCAGTTTGGATGCAAACTTATCGAT